>Ga0209702_10000419_pt1 | contig 87556 bp, 89 predicted proteins | sample FRY01_FD_187210 | JGI IMG/M metagenome (GOLD analysis project Ga0209702, IMG submission 187210) | Freshwater microbial communities from Lake Fryxell liftoff mats and glacier meltwater in Antarctica - FRY-01 (SPAdes) (version 2) | ecosystem: Environmental > Aquatic > Freshwater > Ice > Glacier... | reverse complement strand
TTTGCGTAGCCTGTGGTGCACTCCGCCCGGCGGCTATGCCAAGGATCCTGCAGCGCGGGTACGCTTCGGAATCAGCGGCAGCGGTGATGAAAGAATATATATGCGGGAGAATTACTAATCGAAACAAAGGGCTGCGCGTACTGTTCGATGGACGCACTCAAAATACTCGTCATAAGTCATTGACAACATTGAAAAATATGCTATTTTAAGCGAATACAAAGCGCAATCGTAAGTATAAATAAAATGACTCTGTTCGGGAAAAAACAAAGACCGGGATGGTTGTGCCTGAATCTCCACGCTGATCGTATTGATCTGTCCCATGTCCTCGTCGCAGGCAAAGCGCGTCCGGAAATATTGCTGTGCGAGTCATTTCGCAAGGCAGGCAGTGACGTCGATACGCTGAAACGTTTGCGGCGGGAATTAAATCTGGACCGCTACCAATGCATTACGTTGCTGAAACCGCGTGACTACCAGTTGCTGTCGGTAGATGCGCCGAATGTTCCGGCTGAAGAGGCAAAAAACGCGGTGCGCTGGTCGATCAAGGATGCGGTGGAATATCCGGTTGAACAGGCCATGATTGACGCAACGTTTGTTCCGGGTGGAGGCGCCGTCGGACGTGCGGCGCAGATGTTGGCCGTTGCCGCGCGTAACGATACCGTTGCGGCGACCGTAAAACCCTTTAACGACGCAGACATTGCGCTGGAGGTCATAGACATTCCCGAGTTTGCACAACGCAACGTGGCCAAGCTGCTCGAGGATGAAGCGCGTGGTTTGGCCATGCTGTGTTTTGATGACAGCGGTGCATTGTTGACGTTTACCAGTGGCGGTGAGCTGTACCAGGCCCGCCGCATCGATGTGTCGCTGGCTGACTTTGAGTCAGGCGCGAACACCGAAGAACTCTACGATCGGGTGGCGCTGGAGTTGCAGCGCTCGCTGGATCATTTCGAGCGTCAGTTCCGCAGCGTGACCGTGGCGCGGGTGGTGCTGTCGCAGGTGCCGGCGGCTGAACAGTTTGCTGAATACCTGCGGTCGAACCTGACAGTGCCGGTGGCCATGCTGGATATGGCGCAGTTCGTTGATTTTCCGGGAGTGCCCGAGTTGCGCGATCCGCTGCGGCAATCGCAATGCCTGCAGATGATCGGGGCTGCAATGCGCGAAGAGCGTGCCGCCTGATATGAGTCAATATATCAATCTGCTGGGTCCGGCTTTCCGCAAGCAGCGGCTGTTTTTGACTTTGGGGCGGGCGTTAATGCTGGTCGGCCTGACGGTCGTGGTGATGACTGCTTTGCAGATGTTCAACCAGAAGCAGGTTGACGGATTGCAGGCAGAAGTAGCGTCGGCGCAAGGGCTGTTGAAGGCGCAGAGCAAGTACACCGATCGCCTTAAGGGGGAAAGCGCCAACCAGGGCAGCAGCGCGTTGGCTACTGAAATCCAGCGACTGGAGATGGAATTGAAGTCGGCGCGCGACAGCATCGCCGTGCTGGAGGGTGGTGCACTGGGCAATCTCGATGGATTTGCGCAGTATCTGCAGGCATTTTCCCGTCAAATCGTTGATGGTTTGTGGCTCACCGGTTTTTCAGTGAGCGGCGCTGGCGATGTGGCGATCCAGGGGCGTGTGCTCAAACCGGAACTGGTGCCGGTATATATCCAGAAACTCAACAAGGAACAGGCACTGCAGGGGCGAGAGTTTTCCACGCTGGAAATGCGCCGACCGAAATCCGCGCCGTCTGCGGGTGCGCAGGATGCTGCCGGCGGCCAGTCTGTGATGCCCCGTTTTCTGGAGTTTGCACTGAGTACTGCAGATCCGGTGGGCGCGGCTACGGCGGGACCCGGGGGTGCGCGGTGATGGAGACGGCAAGCTTGCGCTGGCAGGAATGGAGCGCGCAGTTCAACTCGCGGTCTCTGCGCGAACGTGCGCTGATGACGGTCAGCGCCATGGTCGTGATATTTGTGCTGTTCGATACGCTGGCGCTAAGCTCCCTGGCGGCGCAGCAGCAGGAACTGTCGGCACAAGTGGTTGCGGCGCGCAATTCGATCAAAACCGGCGAAGCTATCATCAATGCCGGGCGAGGGCAGGCTGATCCGGACGAGGTCAAACGGCGGTATCGCGACGAGTTGCGCAAGCAGATTGCGGAGATTGATTCCAAACTGCAGGGCTTGCAGAAGCAGCTGGTGCCGCCGGACCAGGTGACGAAGCTGTTGGAGGGGGTATTAACGCGGGAACGCGGCCTTGCGCTCGTCAGTTTGCACAAGCTGCCGGTGCACCGCTACCAGACCGCCGGCGCAGTAGGGGCCGATAGCAAACAAGCGTCGGGAACAGTGGACCGCAGTATTTATCAGCACAGTTTCGAGATTACCGTGGAAGGCTCATATGCCGAGCTGCACGACTATCTGGTGAAGCTGGAAAAGCTGCCGTGGCAGTTGTTCTGGGGCCAGGTTGCCCTGGACGCCAGCAACCATCCGCGACTGAAATTGACGCTTACCGTGCACACATTGAGCCTGAACAGGGTTTGGCTGGTGGTATGAGAGGTATGAGAAAAATCTCCGCGCAGTTGTTTGCAGTGATCGGCTCGTGCGTAATCACCATGGCGGGTGCGCAAGGACTGGTTGATCCGACACGTCCTCCGGGCGCGCTGTTCGCTGCTGCGGATGCCGGTGCTGCGACAAGCGGACCGGTGTTGCAATCAGTCAGGCTGTCGGCTGAGCGCAAGGTGGCCATGATCAGCGGTGAAATGGTGGTGCTGGGCGGTCGCTACGGCACGGCACGTCTGGTACGATTGACGGAAAGTGAAGCAGTGCTGAAAGACGGTGCCGAGACCACCGTGCTGCGGCTGTATCCGCTGGTCGTGAAACGTGTCGCTGGCGGAGCGAAATCTGCAAGTGGCAAAAAGAATACGGCGAAACCATAAAATGATCATAAACAGGCGGAACAACATGCATCGATGGATGATCGTCGCGATGATGGTTATCGTTGCGGGCTGTGCGGAAACGCCGCGCCGCTCGGGCGGGGCTATGGACGCCATCAACAGTGAACTGGATCAGGCAACGCAGAACCGCAAACCGGTGACGCCTGATGCAGTCAGCCGGGCGCTGCTGCCACCGCTGGTCGTGGAAATGCCACGGGCCGATACCCAGAAACCCGAAACCCGTTTTGATCTGGCGGTAAATAACGCACCGGCAGGACAGGTATTCATGGCCATCGTCTCCGGCACGCGCTACAGCATGGTGCTGCACCCCGAGGTCAAGGGTGAGCTGTCGGTGAATCTGAAGGATGTGACGGTCACCGAAGCGCTGGATACGCTGCGCGATCTCTACGGATTTGACTACAACTTGCAGGGCAACCGGATCACGGTGCTGCCTGCTGCGTTGCAGACCCGCATATTCGAAGTGAACTACCTGCAGGCGCAGCGTCGTGGACAGACCCAGACGCGCGTCAGTTCCGGTTCGATTTCCGATGGTTCTGCCAGTCCCGGCTCATCAGCGCCGGGCGCGGTTCCGGTGCCCACGACGGGGCCTACTGGCGGTGCCGGGACGCGGGCGTCGGAAAGCACGCGGGTAACGACAACCTCGGATTCCGACTTCTGGGGGGACATCCAGAAATCGCTGACGGCCATTCTGGGCGGTGCTCCGGGTCGCAGCGTGGTGGTGAATTCCCAATCCGGTGTGCTTGTGGTCAGGGCCATGCCCACGGAAATGCGCGATGTCGAACGGTTTCTGAAGGCCATGCAGGTGATCGTCGAGCGGCAGGTTGTGCTCGAAGCAAAAATCATCGAAGTAACGCTGCGTGACGGTTACCAGGCGGGTATCAACTGGGCGGGTTTCCGCGATGGCAGTACCCGGTTTGGCGCCGGTGTGCTGGCTCCAGGCGCGACATTGGGACGCACCGGAACGATCAGCGCGCCGACTGCGCGTGCGGCAGACGGCACCGTACTCGGAAATTCGGCACTAACAGCGGGTTCGGTCGGTACTGTGGCCAATGCACTTGCGCTGGGCACGGGTGCGGCCGGGGGGCTGTTTGGCCTGGCACTGCAGACCCAGAATTTTGCGGCGCTGCTGACATTCCTGGAAACCCAGGGCGGAGTCAATGTGCTGTCCAGCCCGCGGGTGGCAACGATCAATAATCAAAAAGCTGTGCTGAAGGTCGGTACCGACGACTTTTTTGTCACCAATGTCAGCACCACTTCCAGTACCAGCGGCACTAATACCACGGTGACGCCGACGATTACCGTGGCGCCATTTTTCTCGGGCATCGCGCTCGACGTGACGCCGCAGATCGACGACAACAACAACATCATTTTGCACATACACCCTTCGGTCAGTAACGTGGTCGAGCGGCGCAAGGTGATTGATCTGGGATCGTTGGGTTCGTTCACGCTGCCGCTGGCTTCCAGCGACATCAATGAGACCGATACCATCGTGCGGGTGCAGGACAGCAATATCGTGGCCATAGGCGGATTGATGCGCCAGCAGTCGGTCAACGACCGCAGTCAGGTGCCGGGCATCGGTGATCTTGATGGCATCGGCACTCTGTTCCGTCAGCGTGACAGCAGGAGCGTGAAAAGCGAACTGGTCATCTTGCTCAAGCCCACGATCATTCACGGCGACCGTACCTGGCAGGAAGATCTGGCCCGCACCCGTGACCGCATCCGGGCCATGAGCGCGCCTGAACCGCAACGGTGATACTCTGGCAGTATGTACCAAACGCATTTTGGGTTGCGTGAGCCGCCGTTCGGCATCACCCCCGACACCAGTTTTGCCTACGCCTGTAATTCTCATCAGGAAGCGCTGAACACCCTGCTGGTTGCCGCCCGCAACGGTGAGGGATTCATGAAAGTCACCGGCGAGGTGGGCACTGGAAAAACGCTGCTGTGCCGCCGTTTTCTGGCGACCCTCGATGCACGCTTCATTTCTGCCTATATACCCAATCCCTATCTGGAACCGCGGACGCTGATGTTTGCACTGGCCGATGAACTGGGAATTCCATTACCGCGGGAATCCGACCAGCATCAATTGCTGAAGGAATTGTCGCGGGCGCTGCTCCATTTTGCACGGCAGGGAAAAACGGTCGTAGTTTGCCTCGACGAAGCGCAGGCCATGCCACAGGAAACTCTGGAGGCACTGCGCCTGCTGACCAATCTCGAAACCGAAAAGCGCAAGCTGCTGCAGGTGGTGTTGTTTGGTCAGCCCGAACTCGATGAGCGGTTGGCACACCGGGCTGTGCGCCAGTTGCGCCAGCGCATCACTTTTCAATACCGGCTTGCTGCACTGACGCTGGCAGAGGTCGATCAATATCTTGCGCACCGCCTGCGGGTGGCGGGTTATCACGGTAACCGCCTGTTCCTGCGCAGTGCCGTGCGCCGTCTGCATCGTGCCAGCCGCGGCGTGCCGCGCCTGATCAACATCATGGCGCACAAATCATTGCTGCTGGCGTTTGGCGAAGGTTTGCAGCAGGTGTTGCCGCGGCATGTGCGGACTGCTGCCGCGGATACGCCTGCTGCAATGCCCCGGCCGCGTTGGTTGTGGTTGGGGTTTGCCATGGTGCTGGTAGTTGCAGGCGGGCTGACGCTGAGCCGTTTCGTATGAGTGTCATCAATCAGATGCTGATGGATCTGGAACGGCGTCGTGCATCCGGTGAGGAGCGCGGCCGGATTCCCGATCATGTGCGCGCGTTACCTGACGATCATGACCAGACACGCTTCAATGTACTGGCCATGGCGGTTGTACTGGTTGCGTTGGTCGCCGGGACCTGGTGGTGGATGGCCGGCCGGCCGGCCAGTCAATTGCCCCCGGCATCCGCAGTTTCTGCAGCACCTGCCACAAAGCCTGCTGCTGTGGCATCTACTGCAGCACCGGTTGCAGAGCAGGACTCGGTGGAAATGATCGCTCGGCGCATGAGTTTTGATCTGGCGCAGGTGCCGGAGATTAGGGAAGTGCCGCCCGAAGCTGGTGCGCCGCTGTCTGCGGCTACGGTGATCACGCGCGCGGTGCCGCAATCTTCACCGGCACCGACAAATGCCGTTGAGCCTAAGGCTCTACCGCGAACCAATGCGGTGCCGACTGAAAAAAAGCAGGTATTGGCAGCGGTGCCGCCACCAGTAGAAATTGAAAAACGGGTCAGGCAGCTGACGCCGCGACAACGTGCCGAAGCGGCTTATGCAAAAGGTGCAGCGGCACTGCGCCAGGACCGGCCTGACGAAGCCAGGCTCGCATTCGAAGATGCGCTGCAGAGTGAGCCCGCCTATCATCCGGCACGACAAGCACTGGTCGGTGTGCTGCTCAGTGCGCGCCAACCGGCTGAAGTGTCGCGATTGTTGCAGGAGGGACTGCAGATTGCCCCCGCACAGTATGGTTTTGCGATGACGCTGGCACGATTGCAGATGGAACGGGGTGAGCTCGATACGGCGGTCCAGACCTTGTCGCGCAGTCTCGAATACGCGGGCAATAGTCCGGAATACATCGCGTTTTATGCCGGGCTGCTGCAACGCCAGCAGAAACACGCTGAAGCGGTGATGCAGTTCCAGCGCGCTCTCCAACTGCGCGGCAACACGGGGTTATGGCTGCTGGGTATGGGGGTGTCGCTGGAAGCGCTGGGTCGCCGCGATCAAGCGCAGGAAGCCTACCGGCAGGCGCAAGGTTCCGGCAATCTGTCGGCGGAACTGCAGGCGTTTGCCGAGCAGAAGCTGCGCTAGCAAAACCCGGTAGTCGCAGCGGCCGTCAGGTGTCGATGCCGTGGCCGGCGATGGTGCGTGCGATGACCCAGCCGGTGACCGTCGCCGCACCAGCGCGCTTCAGATTGCGCGCCAGTTCACTCAACGTCGCACCGGTGGTCAGCACATCATCCACGACCACCACATGGCAGCCGTCGAGGTTGCGCTGCACGACAAATGCACCACGAATGTTTTTGCGGCGCGCTTTCCAGGGCAAGCGGGTTTGCGGTGGGGTATCCCGGGTCTTGACGCAGAGCGCCGTGTCCAGCGGCACCTCCATGCTGTGTGCCACGCTGCGCGCCAGTTCCAGTGCCTGGTTGAATCCGCGTTCACGCAGACGCTGGTTTGACAGCGGCATGGCCACGATCAGATCTGGTGCTTGCGGTCTGCGCTCACTTAACACGGCAGCCAGTGCCCGGACTGCAGCGAGGCGTCCGCCGTACTTGCAGGCCTGGATCAGACCGTCGAGCGGGAATTCGTAACGGCAGGGGACCACCACCCGATCGAAATGCGGCGGCTCGGCCAGACAGCGACCGCACAGGCCCGGTGTCGGTAGCGGGTGCGCACAGCAACTGCAGGCAGCGGAATTCAGCCACGGCAGGTCGGCCCAGCAGCCGGCACACAGCCCGCGTGCCGGCGACTGCCCTCCACACAGCAGGCAGCGGGCACGCCAGTGCACAACCAGGCTATTTCGCCAGTTGTTAAGTATCCGGAATGAGTAATTTGACAAAAAAAGCCGCGTCTGAGAGAATGAATGACTGTAAGCTGTTGATTATATTGATTTTTAAAAAACGGACCGAATACTCATGGATACCTTGTCAATCAACGAACGGCCGGCTCCCGCCGCCGACAACGCAGAGACGGCACCGCGCTGGGCGGTTGCGGATGTAGAGGCGCTGTTTGCGCTGCCGTTCAACGATCTGCTGTTCCGTGCGCAACAGGTGCATCGCGAGCATTTCAATCCGAACGCAGTGCAACTGTCGACGCTGCTGTCGATCAAGACTGGCGGCTGTGCGGAAGACTGCGGTTATTGCCCGCAGGCGGCGCGTTATCACACCGGCGTTGAAAACCAGGAAACGCTGTCGGTGGAGGCCGTGGTGGCTGCGGCGCAACTGGCACGCGACAAGGGCGCGACCCGATTCTGCATGGGTGCGGCATGGCGTGGACCGAAGCAGCGCGATCTCGACAAGGTGGTGGCCATGGTCAAGGCGGTGCGCGGACTCGGCATGGAAACCTGTGCGACGCTGGGCATGCTGAAGGCCGGGCAGGCGGAGCAACTGCGTGATGCGGGACTCGATTATTACAATCACAACATCGACACCGCCGCCGACAATTACAAGAACGTCATCACCACCCGCGATTACGAAGATCGCATCGACACGCTGGCCCAGGTGCGCGAAGCCGGCCTGCATGTCTGCTGCGGCGGCATCGTCGGCATGGGTGAAACGCGCATGGGGCGCGCGGCGCTGATCAGCCAGCTCGCGAACATGAGTCCGTACCCGGAGTCGGTGCCGATCAACAATCTGGTGCAGGTGCCGGGCACCCCGCTGCATGGCACCGCTGCGCTCGATCCGCTGGAGTTCGTGCGCACCATCGCCTGCGCGCGCATCACCATGCCCAAGGCCATGGTGCGGTTGTCGGCCGGGCGTCAGGAAATGGGCGACGCGATTCAAGCATTGTGTTTCCTTGCCGGCGCGAATTCCATTTTCTACGGTGAAAAACTGCTGACCACCGGTAATCCCGACGTCGAGAACGATCAGGCGCTGTTCTCCCGGCTGGGGTTGCAGGCCATGAACCCCGCGGCGGCATAAGCGTTGCCGGTCGCGGCACGTTTTCTGCCTCTCCCCGTTTCATTCCCCGCTTCATTCTCCGCTCTTGTCACTGCATGCTGAACTGGCCGCCGAGCTGGCGGCCCGCGAGGATCAGGGGCTGCGTCGTGTGCGTCGCCTGCTGTCGTCGCCGCAGCAGGCGCGCGTCACCGTCGACGATCGCGAATACATCGCGTTCTGTTCCAACGATTATCTCGGTCTCGCCGCCGATCCGCGGCTGGCTGCGGCGGCGAAAGCAGGCATTGATCGTTATGGCGTCGGTGCCGGCGCTTCGCACCTGATACTGGGCCACAGCACGGCGCATCATGAACTGGAGGACGCGCTGGCGGCATTTGTACGTTTGCCGAGTGCCCTGCTGTTTTCAACTGGCTACATGGCGAACATGGGCGTGGTCGGCGCGCTCTGCGGTCGCGGTGACGCGGTATTTGCGGATCGCCTGAACCATGCGTCGCTGAATGATGCGGCGCTGATTTCCCGTGCCGCATTCAAACGTTACGCGCACGGCGATCTTGCTGCGTTGGAGCGATTGCTAAAAACCACGACGGCGCGGCGCAAGCTGGTGATCGTCGATGCCGTGTTCAGCATGGACGGCGATATTGCGCCGGTACCTCAATTGCTGGCGCTGTGCGAACGCTACGACGCCTACCTGATGATGGATGACGCGCATGGTTTCGGCGTGCTCGGCGCACAGGGTCGCGGCACGCTGGTGCATTTCGGCATTGCCTCAGAGCGCGTGATTTACATGGCAACGCTGGGCAAGGCTGCGGGTGTGGCTGGTGCTTTTATCGCCGGCAGCACTGCGCTGATAGAGACCTTGATCCAGAACGCCCGCCCGTACATCTACACCACGGCCACACCGCCGCTGTTGGCGCATGCACTGCTGACCAGCCTGCAATTAATTGAGCAGGAAAACTGGCGGCGTGAACGGTTGGACGCTTTGATTCTGCAGTTAAAGCAGGGGCTTGCCGCAAGTCAGTGGCGGCTGTTGGCCTCAGAGACGCCGATCCAGCCTTTGCTGGTGGGTGACAACGCAGCGGCACTGGGGCTGTCAGAACAGCTGGCAGCGCAGGGTTTGTTGGTGCCGGCGATCCGGCCACCGACGGTGCCGCAGGGCACGGCACGACTGCGCATTTCGCTGTCAGCGGATCATGAGGCAGCCGATGTGGCGCAACTGGTCAGCGCGTTGCTGCAAGCGGCATGAGTCCAACTGCAACACTGGTGCTGCTGCACGGCTGGGGCACACACGGCGGCGTGTGGACAGATCTGGCCGCGCGACTGGAATGCGATTTCACGGTGCTGACACCGGACTTGCCCGGACATGGTGCAAATCCCATGATCGAAACGGATGATCTGGATGCGCTGGTTGACCACCTGGCAGCCGCTGCGCCTGCGCATTGCATCGTGGCAGGCTGGTCGCTGGGCGGGCAACTGGCACTGGCCTGGGCGCGGCGCCATCCGCAGCAGGTGACACGGTTGATCCTGATGGCGACCACGCCGCGCTTTGTCAGCGCCAACGACTGGCCGCATGGCATGGCGCTGGACCTGTTTGCCGGATTTGCTGCGGCGCTGACGCAGGACACAGCCGCGACGCTGCAGCGATTTCTGCTGCTCGAAAGCCAGGGCGATGCGCAGGCGCGCAGCGTAGCGCGGCGGTTGCAGGCAGCGCTGGCGGCCCGGTCGGCGCCTGGTCCGGCGGCGCTGGAGCATATGCTGCGCGCCTTGCGTGACACCGACCTGCGCGCACTGTTGCCCGCGATCACACAGCCGACACTGGTCTTGCACGGCGACCGCGATCGCATTACGCCGCCGGCCGCCGGTGAGTTTTTGGCAATTCAGCTGCCGCAAGGGCGCTTCGAACTGATTGCCGGTGCTGCGCATGCACCGTTCATTTCCAATCCAGAATTGGTGTGCGACTTGATGACTGATTTTTGCAATGAGTGATAACGTCACTCTCGACAAACGCGCCGTGCGCCGCTCCTTTGACCGTGCGGCGGCAACCTATGATGCTGCCGCGGTATTGCAGCATGAGGTCTGCCGGCGCAATCTCGAACGCCTGGATTTCATCCGCCACCAGCCGGCGCGGATACTTGATGCCGGCAGCGGCACTGGCAATGCATGGCGCGGTCTGGCCGCGCGTTACCCCGGCGCGCGCATTGTTGCGCTGGACCTTGCGCCGGGCATGCTGCGCCAGGCGCAGGCTGCAGCGCCTTGGCATCAACGGTTGTTGCGCAGGCTGCCGGCGACCGTGTGCGGCGATCTCGAGCAATTGCCGCTGGCGAAAGAGAGCATGGATCTGGTGTGGAGCAATCTGGCGCTGCAGTGGGTGAATGCACTGCCCCAGGCGTTTGCCGAAATGCGACGGGTACTGGCGCCGGGGGGGCTGTTCATGTTCGCCACTTTTGGTCCCGATACATTGAAGGAATTGCGCGCGGCGCAGGCGGATACCGACGGTCACACCCATCTCAGCCGGTTCATCGACATGCATGACATCGGCGACATGCTGGTGGATGCCGGTTTCGCTGATCCGGTGATTGACATGGAAACTTTTACGCTGACCTACGAAGATGTGCGGGCCTTGATGCACGACCTGAAAGCCATCGGTGCGCGCAATGCCGCGGCGGATCGACCCCATGCATTGTCAGGCAAGGCCTGGCTGGCAGCGGTGACGCGCAACTACGAGGCACTGCGGCGCGAGGGCAAGCTGCCTGCCACCTATGAAGTGGTGTACGGACATGCCTGGCGGCCCCTGCCGCGAGTGGGTCCCAGGGGCAAACCGGTGATCGACATCAAACCGGTCGGGAGCGTTTGAAATGCCGGCGCGCGGCGTGTTTATTGCCGGCACCGATACCGGCGTCGGCAAAACAGTGGTGGCCTGCGCAGTGCTGCAGGGGCTGTCAGACCTCGGACTGCGCGTTGCAGCGATGAAGCCGGTGGCCGCCGGCGCCACGCGCCGGCTCGGCGTCTGGCATCACGATGACGTCGTGCAACTGCGCGCTGCTGCGAATGTTGATGTGCCGCTGGCGTGGACCAATCCCTATTGTTTTGCGCCGGCGGTGGCGCCACACATCGCAGCGCACGAAGCCGGGGCCACGCTGCGCATGGCGTTGATTGCAAAAAAATACGCGCAACTGGCTGGTCGCGCCGATGTGGTGGTGGTCGAGGGCGTCGGTGGGCTGCTGGTGCCGTTGGGGCGCAGGTTTAATGCTGCCGATATTCCGCTGCGGCTGGAGCTGCCGGTGGTGCTGGTCGTGGGCCTGCGGCTGGGTTGCCTCAATCATGCACTGCTGACTGTGGAAGCGCTGCAGGCGCGCGGCCTGCACCTGGCCGGGTGGATTGTCAATCGCATTGATCCGGACATGGCGCGCGCGGCGGAGAATCTGCAGGCGCTGCGTTCGCGGATCAAAGCGCCACTGTTGGGTGACGTCGCTTACACCAAAAAACCACACCCCGAACGCGTCGTCCGGGTGTTGGATATCAAGCGCCTGAATGCGGCCATTTGAGAGGGGAAACCCGCTGTTTTCATGGGGTATTTCTGTTGCGAGCGCCCGGCCGGTTGTGCTAAAGTCCGCGCGGTTGAAAGCGATGGCCGACGCCGGTGACCACAGAGACCCAATTCGAGCCGATCTTGGAGCAGGAAAGCGCCGGTTTTACGTATTTCAGGCGCTACACCAGTTCGCTGGATTTGCGTTTGTTGCGGCTGGTCTTCGGCTCGCTGGCATTGTTTTCCCTGATAATTGCTCTGGGATTTGCGGCCGCGGGTGCATGGCTGGCCCTGCCGTTTGCCGGCATTGAAGTAGCCGGACTGGGAACCGCAGCATGGCTGGTAATGCGTCGCGCCGACGATTTTGAACGTCTGGCGATGCAGGGCGACTGCATCCTGATCCAGATCAGGGTGCGGGGTTTGGAGCAGCAATATGAATTTAGTGCGTGCTGGGCGCAATTGGTGACCGGCGTGGCTGGATCGGTTGCTTTGCGCAGCCGGCTTGGCGGCAGACTGAATTAGCAGAACAATTTAGCAGATCAAATTAGCGGATCAATCAAGTTTCATGAGCGGGGGAAGCATGGGCAACAAGTGGTTCAAGAAGTGGGCCGCCGCAGGCGCGCTGTTTTTCTGGTCGGTGGCGGCATGGGCCGAATACAAGTTGAATCTGCAATTGCCGATGACGCATCTCGGCGAGCAAATCTACGACCTGCACACCATCATCACGGTCATCTGTTTTGTCATTTTCATCGGCGTGTTTGGGTTCATGTTCTACGCGGTGTTCAAGCATCGCAAATCAGTGGGACACAAAGCCTCGCAGTTCCATGAGAACACGGCGGTTGAGGTGGCCTGGACGCTGATACCCGCAGTCATTCTGATTGCAATGGCAGTGCCGGCGACCAGCACGCTGCTCACCATGCGTGATACTTCCGAGCCGGACATGACGATCAAGGCGACCGGCTATCAGTGGAAGTGGGGCTACGATTACCTGAAGGGCGAAGGCGAGGGCATCAGTTTTTACAGCACGCTGTCCACGCCGCGCGAGCAGATTGACGGACGTGACGTAGCTGGTCGTAATGCCAATCCGCACTACCTGCTGGAGACCGATAACCATGTGGTCGTGCCTGTGGGCAAGAAAATTCGCGTTCTGGTTACTGCCGCGGACGTGCTCCATGCCTGGTATGTGCCGCAATTGTCAGTAAAGCAGGATGCTGTGCCCGGCTTCATTCGCGATACCTGGTTCAAGGCCGAAAAAGCCGGTGTTTACCGTGGCCAGTGCGCTGAGCTTTGTGGCAAGGACCATGGTTTTATGCCCATCGTTGTTGAAGTGATGGAGCCGGCTCAATACACAGCGTGGGTAGGTGCGCAGCAGAAGATGGTGGCGGCTGCCAAGGTCGATCCCAACAAGACCTGGACGCTGGATGATCTGAAAGCACAAGGCGAAAAAGTCTATGCCCAGAACTGCGTGGCCTGCCATCAGGCTACAGGTATGGGCGTGCCCGGGGCATTCCCGGCGTTGAACGGTTCCAAGGTGGTCAACGGGCCGAAAGCTGATCAGATCAAGCTGGTACTTACCGGCAAGCAAGGCACCGCGATGAACAGCTTCAAGCACCTGTCGGATGTTGATCTGGCTGCGGTGATTACCTACACCCGCAACCACTGGAACAACAAGACCGGCGAGGCGATCGCACCGGCCGAAATCAAGGCCGCACGGAATTAAGTTACCGCACTAAGGCACGGAACTAACAAGGCTCCAGGAGAATTCAATGGAAGCAGCACACGCACACACTCACGGTCATGATGACCACGGCAGCCACGCGCACAAGCCGTACGGCATGATGCGCTGGATCAAATCGACCAATCACAAGGACATCGGCACGATGTACCTGTGGTTCAGTTTCGCGATGTTCCTGGTCGGCGGCACCATGGCGATGATCATCCGCGCGGAATTGTTCCAGCCCGGACTGCAGATCGTCAGGCCCGAGTTTTTCAACTCGATGATCACCTACCACGGTCTGATCATGGTGTTCGGCGCCATCATGCCGGCCTTTGTCGGTTTCGCGAACTGGCTGATTCCAATGCAGATTGGCGCGCCTGACATGGCGTTTCCGCGAATGAACAATCTGTCGTTCTGGCTGCTGCCGCCAGCCGCCCTGCTGCTGATCGGCGCGCAGTTCGTGCCGGGCGGCGGTGCGGGTGTGGGCTGGACGCTGTATGCGCCGCTGTCGACCCAGGCCGGACCTGCGATGGATCTGACGATTTTCGCGATCCACATCCTCGGTATGTCATCGATCATGGGCTCCATCAACATCATCACCACCATCCTCAACATGCGCGCGCCGGGAATGACGCTGATGAAGATGCCGATGTTCTGCTGGACCTGGCTGATTACCGCGTACCTGCTGGTTGCGGTGATGCCGGTGCTGGCCGGTGCGGTAACGATGACGCTGACCGACCGCCATTTCGGCACCCACTTCTTCAATGCTGCGGGTGGCGGTGACCCCGTGCTGTATCAACACATATTCTGGTTCTTCGGGCACCCCGAGGTTTACATCATCGCGATCCCGGCCTTCGGTGTGGTGTCGCAGGTGATCCCGGCGTTCTCGCGCAAGCCGCTGTTCGGCTATGCGTCGATGGTTTATGCCACGGCGTCGATCGCGATCCTGTCATTCATGGTGTGGGCGCATCATATGTACACCGCCGGCATGCCGGTCGAAGCGCAGCTCTATTTCATGTACGCGACAGTGCTGATTGCGGTGCCGACTGGCGTCAAGGTATTCAACTGGGTGGCGACGATGTGGAAAGGTTCGCTGACCTTTGAAACCCCGATGCTGTTTGCGATGGGCTTCCTGTTCCTGTTTACGCTGGGCGGCTTCACCGGCCTGGTGCTGGCCATCGTGCCGGTCGACATCCAGTTGCACGACACCTACTACGTGGTGGCGCATTTCCATTACGTGATGGTCGCGGGCGCACTGTTCTCGGCTTTTGCCGGCATCTACTTCTGGCTGCCGAAGTGGACGGGTCGGATGTACAACGAGACGCTGGGCAAGTGGCACTTCTGGCTGACGCTGATTTTCTTCAATCTCACGTTCTTCGTGCAGCATTTCCTGGGCCTGGCGGGCATGCCGCGCCGCATCCCGGATTACGCGTTGCAATTTGCCGAGTTCAACATGATCTCGTCGATCGGTGCCTTCGGCTTCGGTCTTTCGCAACTGCTGTTCCTCTACATCGTCATCAAGACCATCACCAGTGGCGAGAAGGCCGAGGCTCTGCCATGGGAAGGTGCCAACAGCCTGGAATGGACGCACTTGCCCACGCCGGCGCCGTACCACAGTTTCGCGACGCCGCCCGAGATCAAGTAACGGTATGGCGCAGACTGAAGTCAAACGCAGCAACCGACGCACAGCCATAATGCTGTGGCTGATCGTGGCTGTGTTTTTCTTCGGTGTGATGGTCAAGTATTACCTGCTGGCGCTATGAAAACTGAACGCAGCAATCGCCGGATGAAAACTCGGCTGTCGATTTTTGCGGCAGCCATGTTCGGTTTTGGTTTTGCGCTGGTGCCGTTTTACGAAAAGATCTGTGCAGTTACCGGCATCAACAATCTGATCAAGCCGGCTGCCGAAGTGGTGAACACGCAGATTGATCCTTCGCGCTGGGTGACGATGGAATTTGATTCCAATGTGCACGGCATGGACTGGGAATTCAAACCGGTGCAACGCAGCGTGCGCGTGCATCCGGGCGAGATGATTCAGGTCGAGTTTGATGTGCGCAACAACGGTCCGCGGGCGATTGTCGGACAGGCGATTCCGAGCTACGGCCCCAAACATGCGGCGCCGTTTGTGAAGAAGCTGGAGTGTTTCTGTTTCAAGCAGCAACCGCTGCAGGTTGGTGAAAGCAAGCGTATGCCGGTGCAGTTCGTGCTCGATTCGACACTGCCGCGCGATGTCAACACGATCACGCTGTCGTACACTTTTTTTGAAGTGCAGGGCGCTGCGCTGGCGCCGGCAAAAAACGGTGGCAAGGGATGATGGACGCGGCAATGACTGAGCGGCGGCAGAAGGCCACGCTGTTGCAGGTGCTGCGCATGGTGTTGTCCGCGTTTATAGGCATACGCAAGCGCGGGGAGCCCGAAAAGATAGAAGTGACGCCGCTGCAGGTCATCATCATCGGCGTCATCGCAGGAGCAGTTTTTGTGGGAACCATAGTCTCCGTGGTGCAGTGGGTTACGCGTTGATGACTATGGTTATGGCTTAAGCAAACGGATCAAACGCAAGGAATCAGGGGAGAAGGAATTATGTCGAATCAAACGTCAGGCAACTACTATCTGCCGGAACCGTCGCACTGGCCGATCGTCGCGGCGATCGCCATGGCTTTCCTGGGCTTTGGCGCATCGTTTACGGTCAACCACATGCCGGTGGGTTACATCCTGCTGGGTATCGGCTTTCTGGTGCTGTTTTTCATGTTCGCCGGTTGGTTCACCACAGTGGCGCATGAATCCGAAGCCGGCAAATACAACAAACAGGTCGATACCTCGTTCCGCTGGGGCATGGGTTGGTTCATTTTTTCGGAAGTCATGTTTTTTGCCGCATTTTTCGGCGTGTTGTTCTATATGCGGGTGATTTCAGTCCCCGATCTGGGATCGCTGGAACACCAGCAACTGCTGTGGCCTGGTTTCAAGGCCGACTGGCCGGTGAGCGGTCCGGGGATCAAGGAGACCTTCTCGCCGATGGGCGCTTGGGGTATACCTGCGCTGAATACGGCCATCCTGCTGACCTCCGGTGCAACCATCACCTGGGCGCACTGGGGCATGCTGAAGAACAACCGCACCCAGCTGATCTGGGGGCTGGTGATGACCATTGCGCTGGGGATGATATTCCTCAGCTTTCAGATTTATGAATACGTGCATGCCTACAGCGAGCTGAATCTCAAGCTGACGATGGGAGCGTACGGTGCCACCTTTTTCATGCTGACAGGATTCCACGGTTTTCACGTCACGGTCGGCACCATCATGCTGTGGGTGATCCTGTTCCGCAGCGTCGCCGGCCATTTCAAGGCCGATAGCCATTTCGGCTTCGAAGGCGTGGCTTGGTACTGGCACTTCGTGGACGTGGTCTGGTTGATCCTGTTCGTATTCGTGTACATGCTGTAAGCAGGGCATCGCGCCTGCAGGGCAGCGATTTTCCTGCCGAAGACCGAAGACCGGACGCCGCATGATTGCGGCGTTCTTTTTTCTGGAAGTCTGATTGATGTGGACGAGGCGACGCGAACGGCTGACCGGGAGCGGTGGGTCGCGAACGGCGGATTGCGAACGACGGGCGCCCGACGACGTCTAAAGGTGTGTGGTGATCAGCCCGGTCTGAATGCCGATCATCAGCAGCAGGAATAGCACGATCGACAAGGTAATGCGTATGGTGAGTGCCCTGACCGTGCGCTCCCCCGTGCCGTGATCCTTGATCATGTAATACAGCGCCGAACCTAGGCTGGCGAGGATGGCGAGGATGAACAGAATGACGATGATGCGCATGGCGGCTCCCGCTTGAGTTTAACCCAACGGACTATCCGGTGGCAGTGATCAGAATTGCGGAATTCGAGTTTCGCCCGCGACCGGGCATGACGCTGGCGGCGGTTGCCGGCATAGTGCTGACTCTGGCGCTGGGACAGTGGCAGGTCGGTCGCGCCCAGTTCAAGGAGGGCATGCAGGCTCGTTACGATGCGCAGTTGCAGCAGCCTGCGGTGAAAATCGGTGCGCCGCTGCTGGACCGTGAAGACATACTGTTGCGGCGTGTCGAGGTGCGGGGCGAATTTGTGCCGAAGTGGACAGTGTTTGTCGACAATCGCATATATAAACACCAGCCCGGGTTTTACGTGGCGACGCCGCTGCGCATTGCGGGATCGCAACGTTACGTGCTGGTCAATCGTGGCTGGGTGGCCAGTCCGCGTGACCGCAGCTTGCCGCAGATCATTACGCCGACGGGTGAGCAAGTGGTGCAGGGTGTGGCGATTGCCTACAGTGAACGCTTTCTGGAGCTGTCGACGAATGTTGTGGAAGGCAGTGTCTGGCAGAATCTGGTGCTGGAGCGTTATCGGCAGGCAAGCGGACTTGATTTGCAGCCTTTCGTGATTCAGCAGGAGAGTGCGCAGAACGATGGGTTGGTGCGTGAGTGGAGCCGCCCCGATCTGGGCCGCAATACGCACCGGGCTTATGCATTTCAGTGGTATGCATTGAGCCTGGCCATTTTTATTTATTACCTGGTGACTCATGTCAAACGACGCCCAACCCCAAAGTCGTAAAACCCTGTGGCTGATTGCCGCAGTGTGCCTCGCGCCGTTCGTGGCGTCTTTCGGCGCTTACTATTTGTATCAGCCCGAGGGACGGATCAACTACGGCGATCTGCTGGAAGGGAAACGACTGCCGGATGCATCGCTCAAGCTGACGGACGGTCAGCCATTTTCGACGGCGCAGCTCGCAGGCAAGTGGTTGTTCGTCACGGTGGACGATGCCGCATGCAATGTGTATTGCGAGAAAAAGCTGTGGCAGATCCGCCAGGTGCGCAAAACCCAGGGCAAGTATCCCGAGCGTATCGAACGCGTGTGGCTGGTTACCGGCGGTGGCAAGCCGGCGCAGCGCTTAGGTGAGGAATATGAGGGGACATGGATGGTCGACGCTGCCAGCAGCGCGCTGCTGGCAGCGCTGCCGTATGCCGGCGCGCGCACGGATCATATCTACCTAGTGGATCCCTTGGGCAATATCGTACTGCGTTATCCCCGCGATGCCGATTCCAGTCGCATGAGAAAGGATCTGGAGCGGCTGCTCAAGATCTCGCGCATCGGGTAAACCTCATAAACTATTGATTTAATTCACATTTATGATGTTCCGCAAGTTAGCCTGGTTTGCTGTTTTTTATACCTTTGTCGTGGTCGTAGTGGGCGCTTACGTGCGTCTGGCCGATGCCGGTCTGGGATGTCCCGACTGGCCGGGCTGCTACGGGGAGCTGACACCCCACCATGCCCGCGAGAACATCGAACGTGCGGTGGACGCGCAGGGCGGCGTGCACGGCCCGGTGTCGCTGGGCAAGGCATGGAAGGAAATGTTTCATCGCTACATCGCGGGCGGGCTGGGCTTGCTGATACTCGCGATTGCCGTGGCTGCGTGGATGCAGCGTAATGCGCTCAGGCAGTCGCCGCTGCTGGCAAGCGGATTGCTGCTGCTGGTGATGTTGCAGGCGGCGCTGGGCATGTGGACGGTGACGATGCTGCTGAAGCCGGTAATTGTCACTTTGCATTTGCTGGGTGGTCTGGCAACGCTGGCATTGCTGGTGTGGCTGGCACTGCGCCAGCAGGCGCTGCCGTCGATTGCTGCTGCAACGCAGTCGAAACTGCGACCTTGGGCGGTGCTCGCACTATTGATTGTCGTTGCGCAGATTGCGCTCGGTGGCTGGGTGTCTACCAATTACGCAGCACTGGCTTGCGTGGATTTTCCGACCTGCCACAACGAGTGGATGCCGCGCATGGATTTTCATCACGGCTTCCAGCTGGTGCGCGAACTGGGCATGACCGCGGCCGGAACCCACCTCAGTTATGACGCCATCACGGCGATACACTGGACGCACCGGGTGGGCGCGCTGGTGACGCTGCTCTATGTCGGCGCATTTTCCTGGGTACTCATGCGTAATCCGCAACTGGCGCGCTACGGCGTGCTGCTGCTGGCCGTACTGTTGGCGCAGGTGGCCCTGGGTATGGCCAACGTGCTGGGCGGACTGCCACTGATTGTGGCTGCCGCACACAACGCCGGGGCGGCAATTTTATTGGTGGCCATGGTGGTGATAAACTTCGCCCTTCTTCCAAGGCCCGCTTCCTGATGTCCTCCACTGCAATTCGCGCACCGCTGTCTGTCCGTATCCAGCAGTTCTATGCGCTGACCAAGCCGCGCGTCGTCTCACTGATCGTATTCACGGCGGTGATCGGCATGTTCCTGGCTACACCGGGCATGGTGCCGGTGAGTGTCCTGTTTGCGGCGACGCTGGGTATCGCGCTGGTAGCGGGGGCGGCCGCTGCGGTGAACTGTCTGGTTGAACAGAAAATCGATGCGCTGATGGCGCGCACACAGGCGCGGCCGTTGCCGCGCGGCCAGATATCGACGCTGGAAACGCTGGTATTTGCGAGCGTGGTCGGCGGTATTGGACTGGCCCTGCTGTATCACTGGGCCAACGCGCTGACCATGTGGCTGACGCTGGCAACTTTTGTCGGTTACGCGATTGTCTATACCGTCATCCTCAAGCCGATGACACCGCAGAACATCGTGATTGGTGGTGCTTCAGGCGCGATGCCGCCGGTACTGGGCTGGGTTGCCGTGACGGGTGAGGTGACGGCGCAAGCGCTGACGCTGTTCCTGATCATATTTGCCTGGACGCCGCCGCATTTCTGGGCGCTGGCGCTGTACCGCAAGCATGAGTATGCCAAGGCGGGCGTGCCGATGCTGCCGGTAACGCATGGCGACAAGTTCACGCGGTTGCACGTGCTGCTGTATACCATCATCCTGCTGGCCTGCTCGGTGTTGCCGTTCGTAACGCGTTTGAGCGGATTTCCTTACCTTGCAGCGGCGCTGGTGCTGGGTGCGATATTCATGGTTTATGCGGTGAAGATCTACACCGATTACAGCGACGATCTGGCGCGGCGCACTTTCCGCTTTTCAATCCTTTATCTGACACTCCTGTTCGCTGCGCTGCTGATTGATCATTATCTGCAGCTTTTTTTCTGAGCCCTCCATGAAGCACTTGTTCGCGGTTTTATTCGCCGCCTTTGTCCTGGTTGTCGCAGGTTGTACCGAAACTGCGATTGCACCAAAATTCAAACTGACCGACGTTACCGGCGCATCCTTCGGCAAGGATTTTGCGCTGACCGACCATAACGGGCAGCGCCGCACGCTGGCTGATTTTCAGGGCAAGGTGGTCACGGTGTTTTTTGGCTTTACGCATTGCCCGGATGTGTGCCCGACGACGCTGGGTGAGATGGCGGTAATCATGAAGGAGCTGGGCAGCGATGCCGCGCGTGTGCAGGTGTTGTTTGTGACGGTTGATCCGGAGCGCGACACGGCAGCGGTGCTGCAGCGTTACATGCCCGCCTTCCATCCGACTTTCCTCGGTCTGACCGGCAGCGCAGAAGACATCGCGCGCACGGCCAAGGAATTCAAGATTTTTTATCAGAAGCAGCCTCTGCCGGGCGGGAGCTACAGCATGGACCATTCCGCCGGCACCTACATCCTGGATGCACAGGGACGGTTGCGCCTGTTCGCACAGTACGGCGTCGGCGCGTCCGTGCTGCTGCACGATATTCGCCTGTTGCTGAAATAAAAAAGCCCCGGTGGCCGGGGCTTTTTCAGGTTGATGTCCGTTCAGGCGGCATCGGCCAGCTGGTTCTTCATCTTGCCTAGCGCCTTGGCTTCAATCTGGCGGATACGTTCCGCAGACACCCCGAATTCAGCGGCCAGATCGTGCAAGGTCGCAGAAGCCTCTTCGGTCAGCCAGCGCGCCTTGATGATGCGCCGGCTGCGTGCATCAAGGCTGGTCAAAGCTTTCTCCAGGCCTTCGCCGCGCAGTTGCGCAGTCTGCGCAGCTTCCAGCAGCGCTCCCGGCTCAGCGTTGTCTGCGGCCAGATAGGAAATCGGCGCAAATTGTTCGCGTTCGTCGTCGCTGTCTGACGGCTCCAGCGCCATGTCCTTGCCGCCCAGCCGGGTTTCCATTTCCACGACTTCTGCGGGTTTGACCCCAAGATCCCGGGCCACGACCTGCACTTCTTCGGCGCCCAGCGTGCCCAACCCCTTTTTCATGCTGCGCAGGTTGAAAAACAGTTTGCGCTGCGCCTTGGTGGTGGCGATTTTGACCAACCGCCAGTTGCGCAATACGAACTCATGAATTTCGGCGCGTATCCAGTGCATGGCGAACGACACCAGGCGCACACCGCGCTCCGGATCAAAGCGTTTTACGGCCTTCATCAGCCCGATGTTGCCTTCCTGGATCAAGTCCGCCTGCGGCAGGCCGTAACCGACATAGCCGCGCGCGATTGAAACAACCAGGCGCAAGTGCGACATCACCAAGTGCCTGGCGGCCTCTACGTCATCGTTGTCGCGTAAGCGGCGGCCGTACTCGGTTTCCTGCTCCTGGGTCAGCAGCGGGAAGCGGTTGACGGCCTGGATATAGCTTTCCAGACTGCCGGAGCCCGAAGGTACGGGTAATGTCATCATATTCATCATGGTATCCCTCATGCATTGAAGTTTAGCACTCACCGTATAAGAGTGCCAACTGCCCCCGGAGTTCCCCCAATAACAACGTTATAAAACAACAGGTTACGATGGATTGTAAGCGTTGAGGTGACGGCGCACCGATAACCACGCACCCAGCCATCCGAGTCCGGCGGCAAATCCCAAAGTAGCCAAACTGTCGGCGGAGTTCAGATGGGCCAACTGCAGCGGAATGCCATAGAGTTCGGCCAACGGCAGCAATTGGCCGTTAAAAAACAGCAACGCGCCCCAGACCATCAGCCAGGCCACAGCTCCGCCGATGGCGCCTATCATGCTGCCCAGATACAGAAACGGGCGCTGGATATAACTGTCGGTGGCGCCGATCAGCTTGGTTACCTCGATTTCATCGCGTTGAGTCAGGATTTGCAGACGTATGGTGTTGAACGTGATGGCGATCAGCGCCAGCGCCAGCGCTGCTGCCAGTATCAGCACGGCATAACGCCCCAGTGCGAGCAACTGGTCCAGGCGTCGCGCCCAGTCCGAATCAACATGTACGTCCGCGACCTTGGGCCAGCGTGAGAACTCGGTTTTCAACGCTTCCAGTGCGGCTGCGTCACGCCCGCCATGGACGACAAAAGCATCCGGTAACGGGTTTTGGTCCAGTCCGGCGATGATATCGGCAAGGCCGGCGCGCGATTGCAGCGTACTGAGGGCTTCGGCGCGCGGGACAAAGCGGAATTTGAGCAGGTCCTTACGTGCCTGCAACTGTTGCGTGATGCCCTGGACGTCGGTGGTGGTTGCGTCCCGGGCAAGAAAGATACTGACCTGCGGCTGCGGGGAATAGTCGCGTGCCAGTCCCTGCACATTGACCAGCAGCACGTAAAAACCCAGGGGCAGTGCCAGCGCAGTACCTATGACCGTCACGTTGAGCAGGCTGGCCAGAGGTGCACCAGTGAGGCGGGCGACCGTTGCCGCGCAGGCCTGTCGATGTGCCGCGAACCAGCTTCTCATGTCGCCAGCCTTCCTGCCCGCACTTCGATCAATCGCGGGTTCAGCCGCGCGGCCAGTTGCATGTCATGGGTCGCCAGCACTACGGTCACACCGACCTGGTTGAAATCGCGGAAAAGTTTGCCGATTTCGGCGGCGTATTCTGCGTCGAGATTGCCGGTGGGTTCGTCGGCCAGCAGTATCGCCGGTCGATGCACGATCGCGCGCGCAATGCACAGGCGTTGCTGTTCGCCGCCGGACAGTGTCACCGGTCGTGCCTTGTCTTTGTGCAGCAAGCCTACCTTGTCGAGTGCGGCGCGGGCGCGACGAGCACCTTCGCGGCGGTCAAAACCGTTGATGTCCAATGGCAACATCACATTGTCAAATACGCTGCGGTCGAACAGCAACTTGTGGTCCTGGAAAACCAAACCGAAGTGACGGCGCAGAAAGGGGATGGCGCGCGGACGCAAGGCGCCGATGTTCTGTCCGTGGACAATGACGGATCCTGTGGATGGTCGTTCAATCGCTGCGATCAGTTTGAGCAGCGTGCTTTTGCCCGCACCGGAATGGCCGGTGATAAACACCAGCTCCCCCGAGTCTATGGTCAGCGATATGTTCGCCAGCGCCTCATGTCCGCCGGGATAGCGTTTATGGACGCCGCTGAGGGTAATCTGGCTCATGCGTCCAGCAATGCGGTGACAAAATCTTCGGCGACGAACGGACGCAGGTCGTCCATGCCTTCACCAATGCCGATGAAACGCACGGGTAAGGGTTTGGCGCCGGTGCGGCTGTGGGCAATGGCGGCGATGATGCCGCCTTTGGCCGTGCCATCGAGTTTGGTCAGGGCGAGGCCAGTGACGCCGATGGCTGCATCGAAGGCAGTGACTTGCGACAGTGCGTTTTGTCCGGTATTGGCGTCGAGCACCAGCAGCACTTCGTGCGGGGCGCCCGGCATGGCCTTGTTGATGACGCGCTTGATCTTGCGGATTTCTTCCATCAGGTGCAACTGGGTGGGCAGGCGCCCGGCAGTGTCTGCGAGCACGATGTCGATGCCGCGGGCGGCGGCGGCATTGACGGCGTCAAAAATCACCGCGGCGGCGTCTCCTGATTCCTGGGAAATCACAGTCACGTTGTTGCGTGCCCCCCAGGCCTCCAGTTGCTCGCGTGCGGCGGCGCGAAAGGTGTCTCCGGCTGCCAGCAGCACAGATTTGCCCTGTGCCTGGAAATAATGGGCAAGTTTGCCTATGGACGTGGTTTTGCCGGCGCCGTTGACGCCGGCCAGCATGATTACGAATGGCTGGTGTGTGCCCGTATCCAGGGGTTGGGCGGCGGATTGCAGCAATGCGAGCAGGGCTTCCCGCAGAGCTGCGCGCAGTTGTGCGGCATCCGTATGGTTTTCCTGGCGCGCGCGCGCGCGCAGTGTTGCCAGCAGTTGGGCGGTCGCGGAGACTCCGACATCCGCGGTCAACAGTACTGTTTCGAGATCTTCGTAGAAGGATTCGTCCAGCTTGCGACCGGCACCGAACAGGCTGCCCAGGCGTACGCCCAGCTGCGCACGGCTTTTGCTGAGCCCCTGCCGCAGCCGTGTCAGCCAACCAGTGGCTGGCGCGTCCGGATTGCTGTTCTTGCTGAAACCAAACATAAATGATGGGGTCTGAGAGGAGAGACGGAGCTTGCCGCCACACAATTTAAATGTGCCGTGGCGATACCGTAGCGGACATATCCGTTGAATTGGTTACAATTCTAGCAGGGTGCGGTGACCGGTATGCCTGTCGCACGATAAACGGGGGCGAGTCTGCCTTTTCCAGCCCGTAACTCCCAACCGATGATGGGTAATAATGAAATCCACTTTCAAGATTTTGCTGGGTGTTGCTGTTGCGTGGATGTCGCTGAACGGTACGGCGTTTGCCGCGCAGTCGACGGACGATGTCGCCGAACAGGTATTGACGAATGGGTTGCGCATTGTGGTCAAGCCGGACCATCGCGCACCGGTGGTTGTCAGCATGGTGTGGTACCGCATCGGCAGTATTGACGAACAGAATGGCGTCACCGGTGTTGCGCATGTGCTTGAACACATGATGTTCAAGGGTACGCGGACGGTTCCGCCGGGTGAATTTTCACGGCTGATCGCCGCTGCCGGCGGGCGCGACAATGCGTTTACCAGCCGTGACTACACGGGTTATTTCCAGACACTGCAAAAATCCGAACTGCCATTGTCCTTCCGGCTGGAAGCCGATCGTATGGCAAATCTGGTGTTATCCGGCGAAGAGCTTGCCAAGGAACTGAAGGTGGTGATGGAGGAGAGGCGCTGGCGTACCGACGATCGTCCGCATGCCATAGTCTACGAACGGTTGATGGCGGCAGCGCTTGCGGCGCATCCCTACCGCAACCCGATCATCGGCTGGATGAATGATCTTGAAAATCTGAGCATAGCGGATGTGCGCAAATTCTATGATGCCTGGTACGCGCCCAACAACGCGACAGTAGTGGTGGTCGGTGATGTGGTGCCGCAGGAGGTTTTTGCTCTGGCTGAGCAGTATTTCGGCAAGTTACCACGCAAGGCAACGCCGCCGCGCAAACCGCAGATTGAGCCGCAGCAGCTCGGTCTGAAACACCTGACCGTCAAAGCGCCGGCTGAATTGCCCTATGTACTGATGGCTTATCGTGTGCCGAGAATGGAGAAGCCGGCGGAAGAGTGGGAGCCTTACGCATTTGACATGCTCGAGAGCGTACTCAGCGGTAATTCTGCCGGGCGGTTGCCCGAGACACTGGTGAAGACGGAGCGTGTGGCGGCGTCGGCCGGAGCCAGCTACGATGGTGTCAACAGGGGGCCTGCGTTTTTCTACCTCAGCGGCACCCCGGTGACGGGGCATACCGCGGCAGAAATCGAGCAAGGACTGCGCCGTGAAGTGCGGCGCGTGGTGGATGAAGGTGTTACTGATGATGAGCTCAATCGCGCAAAGGCTCAGGCCATTGCGGCAAAAGTTTATCAGCGGGACTCGATGTTTTATCAGGCGCAGCAGATAGGCTGGATAGAAATGGTTGGTTTTTCCTACAAGGATCTGGATCTGTTTATCGAGAAGCTGCAATTAGTGACATCCGACCAGGTGCGCGCGGTAGCCAGGAAATATCTGATCGACGATCATTTGACGGTTGCCTACTTGGATCCGCAGCCACTGAAGGCAGCGCCGCGGGTTGCACCGCCCGCGGGAGCCCGCCATGACTAAAGCACGATTGTTGGTCATGCAGTCCCTGGCGCTGCTGCTGATGCTGGTGGCACATTCTGCGCAGGCGATTCTGCCCATTGAACATTGGCAGACCTCCACCGGCGCAAAAGTCTATTTTGTCACCAACCGCAGCCTGCCGATGCTCGACGTTTCAGTCGAATTTCCGGCGGGATCAGGTTACGACAGTCCTGAAAAATCCGGTGTGGCTGCGATGGCCAACGGCATGCTGCGGCTGGGAGCCCGCGGACGAAGTGAAGGTGATATCGCCCGCGGTCTGGCTGACGTGGGGGCGGTGCTGAGCGGCCGATTTGATGCGGACGGGGCCGGTGTGTCGTTGCGCACCTTGTCGGATGACAAACGTCGCCGTCAGGCACTGGGCATACTCGCGCAGATCCTGACTGCTCCTGACTTCCCCGCCGCAGTGCTCGACCGGGAAAAAGTGCGGCAGATCGATGCGTTGCGGGAGGCGGACCTTAAGCCGGATACACAGGCATCGCGCATGTTTTACCGGTTGGTCTTCGGCCAGCATCCCTACGCCCTGCGGTCGACCGGCGAAGTGGCCACGCTGGAAGGCTTGACGCGCGACGACCTGGTTTCATTTTATCGCCGCCACTATGTTGCAGAGCGTGCAGTGGTCGCGATCATGGGCGATCTAACGCGGGCAGATGCCGAAGCGGTTGCCGAACAACTCACGCGCGATTTGCCGCGCGCGGGGAATACACCACTGGTGTTGCCGCGGGTGGTGCCGCTGGAGCAGGCAATCACTCGCACAGTGGCGCATCCCGCAGCACAGAGTCATATCCTGATCGGTGCGCCGGGGATCAGTCGTGACGATCCGGATTATTTTTCCTTGTATGTCGGCAATTACATACTCGGCGGCGGCGGTTTCGTATCGCGCATCACCGATGAAGTGCGCCAGAAGCGCGGGCTTGCGTACTCCGCTTACAGTTATTTTTCGACGCAGAAGATGCGCGGGCCATTCATCATCGGCATGCAGACGCGGCGTGATCAGGCGACTGAAGCGCTGGCTGTTGTGCGCAAGACTCTGAGCGACTTTGTCACCAACGGTCCGACTGAGAAGGAACTGACGGCGGCCAAGCAGAACATTGTCGGCGGCTTTCCGATGCGCATTGACAGCAACCGCAAGATACACGGCTACCTGAGTGTCATCGGATTTTATGGATTGCCGCTCACTTACCTGGAGGATTTTGTCGGCAACGTCGAGCGCGTGACGGTTGCCGATATCAAGGGCGCTTTTGCGCGCAAGGTCGATCCGGACAAGCTGGTGACTGTGGTGGTCGGGGCGGATAAGGATCAGACGGTGCCGGCACAGATTGCGCGTTGATTGTGAACTGGTTTGGACGAAGGGTTGCGCGATGAGTTACGCGCGGCGTGTATGAAAGCCGGCGCAGTGCGCATCATCGGTGGTGCCTGGCGCAGCCGCCGTCTGTCCTTTTCAGACCGCCCGGGGTTGCGACCAACACCTGACCGAGTACGTGAGACGCTGTTTAACTGGCTCGGGCAAGACTTGAGCGGCCGGGATTGCCTTGATTTGTTTGCGGGCAGCGGCGCGCTCGGTTTCGAAGCTGCATCACGCGGTGCACGGCGAGTGGTCATGGTTGAGCGGGATGCAGCGGTGCTGCGCGACCTGCAGGCTAACCGCGAACGACTGAATGCCGAAGCAGTGACCGTAGTTCGCGCCGATGCGCTAGAATTCCTCCAACATCATGGTGATCGTTACCATTTGGTATTTCTTGATCCGCCGTTCACCGATGATCAATGGCCGGAACTGCTGGCACGGCTGCCGCAATGCCTGACGACGGACGGACTGGTGTACTGTGAGCGGGCAAGGGCGCTTTCGGAACTGCACGGCTGGACGGTGATCAAGAGCGGTCGCGCCGGACAGGTCAGTCATCAACTGTTGAGAAGAACCGATCATGAGTAATAAAGCCGTTTATCCCGGGACCTTTGATCCGATGACACTTGGTCATGAGGATCTGGTGCGTCGTGCCGCAAAACTGTTTGATCATGTCGTAGTTGCGGTTGCCGATAGTCGCACCAAGCGACCGATGTTTACGCTGGCCGAACGCATAGACATGGCGCGCAGTGCGCTGCGTGACGTGAAAAACGTCACTATCGAAGGTTTTTCGGGGTTGCTGATGCAGTTCGTGCAGGAGCACGGCGCGCGGGTAGTGGTGCGGGGGGTACGCGCCGTTTCGGATTTTGAATATGAGTTTCAGCTAGCCGGCATGAACCGCAAAATGCATCCTGATTTCGAGACGGTGTTCATGACCCCGGGTGAGGAATACATGTTCCTGTCGGCAACTTTGGTGCGTGAAATTTCGGTGATGGGCGGCGATGTGTCCAAATTCGTGTCCCCCGATGTTGCCAAGCGCCTGCAGGTCAAAATCAAGGATCTCGGGGGCTGATCGTGGCATTGATCATCACCGATGAATGCATCAACTGTGATGTCTGCGAGCCGGAGTGCCCTAATGAGGCTATTTCCGCAGGCGAAGAGATTTATGTCATAGCACCGGAAAAGTGCACGGAATGCGTAGGCCACTTTGACGAACCGCAGTGCCAGAAAGTCTGTCCTGTCGATTGCATTCCGCTGGATCCGCAACATCAGGAAACACCGGAACAGTTGCAGCAGAAATACTTGCAGCTCACAACTCAGAAATCTCCCGTCTGAAAGGCGCGTGCTCCGTCATGGCTGTCCGGGCATGCGCGGACGTGTTTGTGCTGCACGTGTAAATCGGCGCTGAACCAATAAGCAAGCACGATGCGGCCAGTGGGCCTATACTCGACAGTGAGGAGTCTCATAGTGAAAATCAACGCAACGAGCTTGGCGAAAACCGATGGCCGGGTCATGGTCGGCCCGAAAAAAGTGCGCGGCGGTTATGCCCGCATAGTCTCCTGCAAGGATGGTTCCGGGTGCATAGAGAGTTTTGATTCCGTATCCGGTACTTGGACGGCGGCAGAGCAATCGCTGACGTTTGCCGAAGTGTGGAGCGCGCTGCCGGGATCGCCGGAAGACTGGGCGGAAGTCAGCGCCAAGAATTGAGCGGTTGCGGATTTACCGGCGCTGACACTGCGGGCAATAAGAGGTGGCACGCTGGGCCTGGCGCAATTCCCTGACGATTGTGCCGCAGCGCGTGCAGGGTTCCCCCGCACGCCCGTACACCAGAAACTGATTCTGAAAATATCCAGCGCGGCCGTCGCTGCCGACATAATCGCGGAGTGTGCTGCCGCCGGCATTGATGGCCAGTGCTAGCGTCTGTTTGACTGCCGCGGCAAGCGCGTTGCAGCGCACCAGGCTGATACGCTGCGCGGATATGCGTGGGTCTATGCCGGCGCGAAACAGCGCCTCATTTGCGTAGATATTGCCGACGCCGGCAACGACATGGCTGTCCATCAACACCAGTTTGATCGCCGCACTGCGCTTGCGCGTTGCCCCATGCAGCACCCTGCCGTCAAAATCCGCAGTCAGTGGTTCCGGTCCGATCGTTGCCAGCAGCGGGTGCTGTAATGCATCGCCGGACTGCCACAACACGAGACCGAAACGCCGCGGGTCGCGCAGGCGCACGATGTGACCGTTGTCGAATTCGAGATCAAAGTGATCATGTTTTTCCGGCGGTGTTGCCGCATCGACCAGCCATAATCTCCCCGACATGCCCAGATGCACGATCAATGAACCCGCTGCACTGTCGTCCCGGGAACAGTTGAGCAGCAGATACTTGCCACGGCGCGACAAGGTAGTGACGCGCAAGCCGGCAAGCCGGCGCTCCAGACCGCGCGGTACCGGCTGCCGCAAGCCGCGATGACGTACCACCGCGCGGCGGATCAGCCGACGCTCTATTGCCGGCGCGAGGCCGCGGCATGTGGTTTCGACTTCTGGCAGTTCAGGCATTGGAGAGAGTAATGAATTGTTTTTATGGTTATTTTTTTGACGTGTGAGCCATGGCGGCGGGGTTGCCCAGCAACGCCTGGCCTGCTGCGGCAAGGAACAGATACTGTATTCCGAGGTCACGCCGCCACAACACCAGTTGCGGTGACTGCTGGAGCACACCGAATTCCAGCGTTGTGCCGTTGTTCATGGTGATGCGGATCCAGTGCAGCGGCTTGCGGCCGTCGTAAGCCTCCGCGGTTGCCGCCACGGCGTAACGCCAGCGATCAATATAACTTTGCAGTTCATTCTGGCCGGTATCGGCGTTCGACGGTGTGATTGTCCATTTGCCGCCATCCTGGCGAACAGTGAATTCCGGCAACGAGATTGCCGTCGGCTGTTCCAACTCGGCGAGCAGGGCGCGCCGGATCAGCATCCCAGGATTGTTAGGCAGAGCTGCACCATGACGCAGTTCCACGACGTACACGGTGTCGCCGCGCAGCACGTACTGTTCACGAGTGACGGAATTGATGCCGCCAAAAACATAGTCCGTGCCGTCTATGGTCAGCCGCGCCACGGGTGTCTGCAGATCGTAACGGGCCAGATCTGTCGCTGGCAGCTGTGCTGTCGGCCGGGCGTCCAGCACAGTCAACATGCGCAGTACCTGGAATTCGTCTGCACGGGCCTGCAGCGGTGCAGTGAGCAGCCACTGCTCCCCGGAGCGTTCCAGCTGCATGGGCGGTTGTCCACTGCGTTGCAGTGTTATGTGCCGTACCTGCGCCGATCTGGTTGCGGCAAGCGGCAAATTGGCGACTGCGTCGCGTGAGGGTGTATGCCAGACGAACCAGCCCAGCGCTGCGACTGCAGTCAGCAATACCAAGTTCAGCAACCAGCCGGGTTTCATGCCGCAAGGTCAGGCGGCATTGCGCCGCCGCCACCAGACGGTAATTCCGGTAATGGCAAAGACCAGCGGCAACAACAGCAACAGCACGAAGGCGATCAGGTAGAGCTGCGTGGTGTCGATGTTCAGCCGGGTATCGGCGGCAGGACGGGGATCGATGGTGCCCAGCGTGTCGTCTCCGGCGAGCCAGTTGAACAGACTGATGCCAAATGTCAGATTGCCGCCGTTGCCGAGGAAGCTGTTCGCCAGAAAATGACCGGTGCCGACGACCACCACGCGTTGTTCGCGATCACCGACGATGCGTTCGAAGGCGCTGGCAATGTTGATCGGGCCGGGAAAATCACGTGCCTTGTCGAAGACCGGTTTAGTGTCGAGCTTGCCGGTTTCCACCCAACCGCGTGGCGCCACGTCGATCAGCGGCGTCACGCGCCAACCGGCGCTGTCATCGGCACCGATTTGCCGGGCATGGGGAAACAGCGTGTTGTACTGCAATGTACCGACCACCGCATGCCGGGCGTAATTGACGGCAACTGCAAACACAGGGGGACCGCTGCGTGGCGCCAACGCAGGATCGACGACCGTGCCCGGGGTTAGCACCAGGCCGAGTTTTTCGGCCAGCGGTCGCAGTCCGTGCAGCGGCTCGGTATCAATCAGCCACAGCAGGTTGCCGCCGCGGTCTATGTAGTGCAGGAGTTTGTCGATTTCTGCCGACTGCAAATCTACTTGCGGATGAGTGACCACCAGCAATGCCGCGTTGGCCGGAACTTCCTGGGCCAGTCCCAGATTGATGCTGCTGATGTTGAAGCCTTTGTCGCGCAATTGTTTGCCGAGCCCACCCAGGTCGTGGTTGGCGGGGCCGTCAAGCTTGCGTTCGCCGTGACCATCCAGCCACAACACCAGATTGTTGCTGCCGCGCATCAGGCGCACCAATGCATTGGTGAAAGTCTGTTCGCTGAAATCGCCAAGCGTGATCTGTTCCGAGCGCCGTTGGTATTCAATGACCAGCGCGTTAGGCGTACGTAAGCCGGCGGCCGCTGCCCGTTTGGGCTGCTCGCGGGGGTCTACCAGTTGTAGTTGCAAATCGCGCTTGGCACGCTGGTAGGTGCGCAGGCGCTCTTCGATCATCTTGTGCAGATTGTTGCCGTTGGCATCCTGCCGCACTGCGTAGGCGGTAACCATGACCGGTCCCTGCAACTGCTTCAATGCCTCCAGCGTCGCTTTCGACAGCGTATTGCGTGCGTTGCGGGTGATGTCGTTTTCGCTGCGGTATTCGTGGGCAACGTAAGCCAGCAAAGCAACCAGCAGCGCGAGCAGGACTACGAATATCCAGCTTTGGGCGGCAAGCTGCCAGCGTAAACGACGCGTGATCCGCATGCCTATCCTCGCAATCGCTGGCCGTCGAGGCGACGGATGGCCAGCAGCAGAAAGCCTGCGGTGAGCAGCAACGGACAAATGATGGCGTAACTGTCGAGGATGCCCCGACCCAGCGGCTCGAAATTGCGCAGCGGCGAGAACACCTGGGCAAATGCGGCTGGAACAAGCCAGCCGCGTTCGCGCAAACTGTCGCTGGCGGTTTCACCCATCAGCAGCATGGCCAGCAGCAGACCAAAGGCAATCAGTGCCGCCGCGATCGGCTGCCCGGTCAGACTGGAAGCGTACAGGCTAACCGCGGCAAAACCGGCTGCAAGCAGCAGCAACGCCAGCGTCAGGGCGGCGAGCAGGCCAAAATCCAGTTGCGTGCCGCCGGCCAGTGTCAGCGGCATTGCCAGCACCAGCAGAATGATGATCAGCAGAAACGCCATCAACCCGCTGAACTTGCCGATGACTATTTCGGTCATTGAAACTGGCGCCGAGAGCAGCAGCGTCAGGGTGCGGTTGCGTCGTTCTTCGGCGATCATGCGCATTGCCAGCAGCGGCACAGCGAACAGCAGCACGGCTGCAGTCATGGCATAGGTGGGCGCGGCGACCAGTTCCGTAAAACCCGGTGGGCTGGCGAGCTGCGCCAACTGGGACTGAATTTGCAGAAAATCGTCGAGACGTTTCAGAAAACCGTAGCCGAGGATGACCTGCACGGCAGCCAGCACCAGCCATGCCAGCGGTGACACGAACAAGGCGCGGAGTTCCTTGCTGGCGATGGTAAATATCATGGAGTCGCCTCGTCCCGGGTCAGTTGCACAAACACGTCTTCCAGGCTGGTTTGCGCCGGGGTCAATTGCTGCAGGCCCCAGTCTTCGGCACCTGCGCGGCTGATCAATGCGGGAGTCGGATCATTGTCTGGAGAAAACCGGAGGCGGAAACTGCCATTGCCGGCAGATTCCACAGCAGCGACCCCTGCAATTCCCTGCAATATTTCAATCGCGGGCGGTCGCTGCAGGCTGATGGTTACCGTGCGGCCACGTTGAAAATCGCGTAGTCCGGCAATGGTGTTGTTGTACACCACGGCACCGTGATGCATGATCTGCACACGATCACAAACCGCCTCGACTTCCGGCAGGATGTGCGTAGACAGAATGACACAGTGTTTATCGCCTAGTTCGCGGATCAGCGCGCGGATGTCGAGTATCTGGTTCGGGTCCAGCCCTACCGTCGGCTCATCCAGAATGATGATGTCCGGTTCATGCACTATGGCTTGCGCGATGCCGACGCGCTGCTGGTAGCCTTTGGACAAGGCGCCGATCAATTTTTTGCCAGTGGCAGCGAGCCCGCAACGCGCCATGGCCCGCGTCACCGCGTCAGTGCGCCGTGCCTTGGGCACGCGATGCAGCCGGACGACGAGTTGCAGGTATTCGCCGACCTGCATTTCCCGGTAAAGCGGCGGGGTTTCCGGCAAGTAACCAATGCGTGCCTTGGCTTGCGCAGGAGCGGCCAGCAGATCGATATCGCAAATGCGGATTTCGCCGGTAGTGGGCGCAAGATTGCCGGTCAGCATCTGCATGGTGGTGGTCTTGCCGGCGCCGTTGGGGCCGAGCAGGCCGAGGACTTCGCCGCGGCGCAGGTCCAGATCAACAGGGTGAACTGCGACATGAGTACCAAAGCGGCGGGACAGACCCCTGGCGCAGATGGTCAAAGCGGGGTCGGCTGGATTCATCAACGGCTGGAAGTGTATTGCTTGGTGGCAAGTTGCGGCAAGTTGCCTTGCCTTGTGGTAAGTATCAAATATACCTAATATGTGACTCAATATGTAACTCATTATGAAGGCGATTGCGCGCCGCTTGGCGAGGAATTTTTACCGCTGACGGTTGCGTTGCACAACCATTTCATGAAATTGATCAGATTCATTGCGTTGACCGCCAGCTTGATACTGGGTGCGTGCGCACAGGCTCCGGTCGCGCCGGATGCCCCTGCGGTGGCGCCTGCAGCAGCAGCTCAGCCCTTGCCCAAGGTGGTGACCAGGATTCCGCCGGCTCGTGTTGTGCCATTGCCCCGCGTCGAGCTGAGCGAAGCACTGTTGTTCAAGCTCACGCTGGCGGAAATTGCCGCGCAGCGCGGTCAGCCGCACGTGGCGGTGCCGGCGTTTCTGGAGGTGGCCCGTGAAACGCAGGATCCGCGGGTTGCGCGCCGCGCTGCAGAAATTGCCTGGAACGCACGTTTTCTGCCCGCTGCACTTGAAGCGGCCACCTTGTGGCTGCAGGCAGATCCGGAATCCATGCGCGCGCAACAGACGGTGATTGCGCTGCTGGTCAATCAATCGCGGCTGGATGACGCAATTCCCCACCTTGAAAAGTGGCTGGACGGTGATGAGCAGCGCACCGGACAGAATTTCATGCAAATTTCTACCCTGGTCGCTGCACACAAAGACAAGGCGGCGATATTGCAGTTGATGCGTACGCTGGCGGGAAGGCATCCAACGGTACCCGAAGCCAGTCTGGCAGTGGCCCAGGCGGCATGGAACGCTGGTGATTTTCCTGCGGCGCTGGACGCCGCGCGCAATGCGCTCAAATTAAGGCCAGGCTGGGAGCTCGCCGCGTTGTTTCAGGCACAGGCACTGCAGCGCAACTCAGCGGCAGAGGCGATCGGGTTTCTTGAGGATTTCGTCAAAACCTATCCGGATGCACGCGACGCCCGCCTGAATTACGCGCGTCTGCTGGTCAGCGCGCGGCGTTTTCCGGAAGCGCGCAAGCAGTTTGACGTGCTGCTGGGCGAAGCGCCGCAGAATGCCGAAATTGCCATGGCTGTGGCCACGCTGTCGATGCAGGCCCGGGACTATGTCGCGGCTGAAGCGCAATTGCGCCGGGCGCTGGAGATCAACCCTAAGGATCCGGATGCCGTGCGGCTTTATCTGGGGCAGGTCAATGAAGAACTCAAGCGCGACGATGAGGCGCTCAAATGGTATTCCAGCATTACTCACGGCGCACAATTTGTGCCGGCGCAGGCGCGTTATGCGGGTGTGCTGGCCAAGCAGGGCAAACTTGCAGCGGCACGCAATTATCTGCAAAGCGTGAACGCCGGCGATGCGCAGCAGCGCACGCAGCTGATACTGGCTGAAGCCAATCTGTTACGCGACGTCAATGCCTATCAGGAAGCTTTTGATTTCCTGAGCCAGGCTGTCGCCCGTTCACCGGATGCGCCTGACTTGTTGTATGACCATGCCATGGCGGCAGAAAAAGTTGACCGCGTCGATATTCTTGAAGCCAATTTGCGCAAGGTCATCAAGATGCGGCCCGATCATGCGCACGCCTACAACGCGCTGGGTTATACGCTGGCCGATCGCAACCAGCGTTTGCCGGAAGCCCATGACTTGATTGAAACCGCGCACAAACTCGCGCCGGAAGATCCGTACATACTCGACAGTCTGGGCTGGGTGTTGCACCGCCTCGGACAAAATCAGGAGGCGCTGGTGCATCTGCAGCGCTCTTACGAGTTGCGGCCTGATGCTGAAATTTCCGCTCACTTTGGCGAAGTGTTGTGGGTGCTGGGCCGGCAGGCGGAAGCACAGAAAATATGGGCTGATGCACTGCGCGAGCACTCCGGGAACGAATTGCTGAAAAACACAGTGAAGCGCCTCGCTCCCGTCATCCTGCAATCAGCACAATGAATTCTGCACGCAGCCTGGCGGCAGGCGCCGTCGCGTTGCTGCTGGCTGCCTGCGCAGCGTTTACATCCCCGGAACGCCAGCCGCCGGTTGCACCCTTTGATGTCCTCGGGCGCATGCTGGCCAGCAGTGACGGTCGCGCGTTTTCGTCCGGGTTTCGCTGGCGCCATGGCGCGGATAACGATGAAATCTGGCTGACGTCGCCGGTCGGGCAGACACTGGCGTACATCGTGGCGGATGCCGGCGGTGCCGCACTGACAGCGGCCGACCGGCAGGAATATCATGCAGCGACGGTGGAAAGTTTGACCCGTCGCGCATTGGGCTGGCCGCTGCCGCTGGATCAGCTGCAGCACTGGATTGCCGGAGCCGCGGCACCGGGCTCGGCTGGTACGCAGATCACTCGCGATGGTCAGGGCAGGCTGGACGTGCTCGAGCAGGATGGCTGGCGTATCCGCTATGTCTATGCCGACGCCGCGAGCAGGCAACCGCGGCGCCTCGACATGTCACAACAAACCCAGCAGATCCGCATCGTTATCGATCAATGGCGCAGCGGGGTTGGGCAGTGAATGGCGTCATCGGATTTCCCGCGCCGGCCAAGTTGAATCTGCTGTTGCGCGTCGTTGGGCGGCGCCCTGATGGCTACCATCTGTTGCAAACGGTGTTCCGTTTCATCGATTACGGTGATGTGGTGCGCCTGCGGGTGCGTCGCGATGGCGTGATTGCGCGCATGCAGCCGCTGCCCGGTGTGGCTGAGGCCGATGACCTGACGCTGCGGGCGGCGCGGGTGCTGCAGGCTGCGACCGGCTCCCCGCTGGGCGCCGACATCAGCGTCGACAAGCGACTGCCCATGGGTGGCGGGCTGGGCGGCGGCAGTTCGGATGCCGCGACCACGTTGCTGGCGCTTAATCATCTGTGGCGCACCGGGTTTTCGCGTCAACACCTGCAGGACATGGCGCTGCAACTCGGTGCCGATGTGCCGGTTTTCATTTATGGACAGACCGCACTGGCAGAGGGTGTGGGCGAGATATTGTCTCCCTTAACGGTGCCGCCAGCCTGGTATCTGGTGCTGGTGCCCACGGTGGCGGTGGCTACAGGAGCAATTTTTCAGCATCCGGAATTGAAACGGGACTCAAAAAAGATTAAAATACAAGGCTTTTCCGAGCTGGCAGGGAACGATCTCGAGCCTCTGGTCTGTGGGCTTTACCCGGAGGTTGCGCGGCATCTTGCGTGGCTGAAGTCGGTTGGCCCGGCAGATGGGGCGCACATGACGGGATCCGGTGCCTGCGTGTTTGCAGCGTTTGCTGATGAATCGGCAGCGCGGCGGGCGTTGGCGCAGTGCCCGCCCGGCATGCAGGGATTTGTGGCGTGCGGGCTGGATGTGCATCCGTTGCACGGGCTGGCGGAATAGTGGTTGAGCAGTTGGGTATTGATTGACGGTTGACGCTGCGGCGGCGGCCGGTAGCAGTGCAAAGCATCGGTTGGGGAGTCGCCAAGTTGGTTAAGGCACTGGATTTTGATTCCAGCATGCGAAGGTTCGAATCCTTCCTCCCCAGCCACTCAGTTGCAGTAATGCAGTGGTTGAGATTCAGAACCTGAATCAGGGGGATGTGTGGTGGCGCTAGACAGGCTGATGGTGTTTACAGGCAACGCCAATCCGCGGCTCGCGGAGGCGGTGGTCAGCCATCTCGATATCCACCTCGGCCGCGCCAAAGTAGGCCGTTTCAGCGACGGCGAGGTGATGGTGGAGATTCTCGAGAACGTCCGCGGCAAGGACGTTTTCATTCTGCAGTCGATCTGTGCGCCAACCAACGACAACCTGATGGAACTGCTGGTGATGGTTGATGCCTTGAAGCGGGCTTCCGCCGGGCGTGTGACCGCGGCGATCCCGTACATGGGTTATGCGCGCCAGGATCGCCGGCCGAGTTCGGCCCGGGTGCCGATTACGGCCAAGGTGGTCGCCAACATGATGACCAGCGTCGGCGTTGACCGCGTGCTGACGATGGATCTGCACTCGGAGCAGATCCAGGGATTTTTCGACATTCCGGTGGACAATATTTATTCCGGACCGATTCTGCTGGGTGATGTCTGGAAGCATGATTTCAAGCAGTTGGTAGTGGTGTCGCCGGATGTGGGCGGTGTAGTGCGGGCGCGGGCGCTGGCGAAACGTCTCGAAGCCGACCTCGCCATCATCGACAAGCGCCGTCCCCGTCCCAATGTGTCCACGGTGATGAACATCATTGGTGAAGTGTCAGGACGTACCTGCGTGATCGTCGATGACATGGTGGATACCGCAAACACGTTGTGCGAGGGCGCGGCGGCGCTGAAGAAGCAGGGCGCGGCGAGAGTGCTGGCGTACTGTACCCATGCGGTGCTGTCGGGCTCGGCGGTCGAGCGCATCGGCGCATCGGCGTTGGATGAGATTGTGGTGACAGACACGATTCCGCTGACTGAAACGGCGCGCAAGTGCGCGAAGATTCGCGTGCTCACGGTATCGGGGCTGCTAGCCGAAACCATGCGCCGCATCAGTGCCGAGGATTCGGTGAGTTCGCTGTTCGTGGAATAAAGGACTTGCGCCGAAACAGCTCCGGCGCACCGATGTTTTGCGCCGAAACAGTTTCGGTGAACTGATAAGCAGGACGGCGCCTAAAGTGCTCGGACGCACCTGAAAATCTCGCTGAAACTGTTCGGCGCGTGAAAGAAAAGTTTTGTGGAGGCGGGAATTGATCCCGGCTTCTTTTTAACGCGGGAATCTGGTCGCGGGTTCCTGCAACTACTGGAGAGTGAAATGAAAATCGAAGTAACTGCGTTTCCGCGCACGAACGAGGGCAAGGGTGCGAGCCGCCGCCTGCGTGCGACCGGACGCGTCCCCGGCGTCATTTATGGCGGCGGCAAGGATGCGCAAAGTGTGGAGTTTGATCACAAGGCGCTGCTGCGCCACCTGAAGCTTGAAGCTTTCCATGCGTCGATTCTGGATTTGACTGTCGAAGGCAACAAGGATCGGGTGCTGCTGCGCGACTTCCAGATGCATCCGTGGAAAGAACAGGTGCAGCATGTCGACTTCCTGCGCATTGATCCGAAAAAGAAGGTGCATATGGCGGTGCCGCTGCACTTTATCAACGCCGAGATTGCGCCCGGCGTGAAGACGGGCAAGGGCGTTGTTCAGCACATCATGAACGAGCTCGAAATTCAGTGTCTGCCCGACGATCTGCCCGAATACATCGAGATCGATCTCCAGGCGCTCGAGCTTGATGAATCCATCCATGTGACAGACCTGCAGTTGCCCAAAGGGGTTGAGACATCCATCAAGCTGAGGACTGACAATCCGTCGATCGTGACCGTGCAGGTGCCGAGGGAAGTTGCAGTTGAGGAAACGGTTGCTGCGCCGGAGACCGAAATCACCGCGCAGGCACCGGATGCTGCGGCAGGTGCCGCGCCGGCTGCCGGCGACAAGAAGGACGCTGACAAGAAGCCGGCCGAGAAAAAGCCAGCTGAGAAGAAGTAATCATGGAATGCGCCAGCCGTTTGCGGCTGGCGGCATTCTGTTGCGCCCGCCGCCGAATTTTCGATGGCGGGCGTTTCTTTTTAAAAATATCAATATAAACAACAGTTTATAAAGGTATCCCGGTGTACTGAAATGCCGGGTATAACGCACAGATCATGAAACTGGTTGCTGGTTTGGGAAATCCGGGCAAGAAATACGAGGCCACGCGGCACAATGCCGGATTCTGGTGGATCGATGCGCTGGCGCGTGCAGCCGGCGCGACCTGCCGTCACGAGGCGCGGTTTCACGGCGAAGTGGCAAAAATTCCCGGTGCCGGCGGCGACATCTGGCTGTTGAAACCGGCGACCTACATGAACGAGTCTGGTCGCGCAGTTGGCGCATTGGCCGATTTTTACAAGATTGCGGCAGCAGACATCCTGATCGTGCACGATGAACTGGATCTGGCTCCAGGCGTGGTCAAACTGAAGTTTGGCGGCAGCGGATCGGGCAACGGCGTGCGCAGCGTAATTGCCCGCCTTGGCACCAAGGATTTCTGGCGTTTGCGCATTGGCATCGGCCATCCACGCGAACTGGCGGCCAGCGAGCAGGAAGTGGTCGACTATGTATTGCATGCGCCGCGGGCCGAAGAGCAGCGTGCGATAGACACTGCGCTGGATCGGGCCAATGAGGCGTGGCCGTTGATTGCAGCGCACGACCTGCAGACGGCAATGCTGCGCCTGCATACCAAGGATACCAACGGAGAGTAGTCGTGACGGCCTGCGTCAGGCACGCGTAGTACGCGGCAACAGCAGGCAAAAGCAGGCAATAGCAGGCAGTTTTTTTATCTTTTACCAATTACCGGTTCATAAATCATGTCATTGAAATGCGGCATCGTCGGCCTGCCCAACGTCGGCAAATCCACGCTCTTCAACGCGCTGACCAAGGCGGGCATCGCGGCAGAAAACTATCCCTTCTGCACGATAGAGCCCAACGTCGGCATTGTTGAAGTGCCGGACCTCCGGCTCAAGGTTCTGGCTGATCTGCAGAAACCCGAAAAAGTTTTGCCGGCGACTGTCGAGTTTGTGGATATTGCCGGCCTGGTGGCGGGTGCATCCAAAGGCGAAGGGCTGGGCAACCAGTTTCTCGCCAATATCCGGGAGACGGACGCCATTGCCCATGTCGTCCGGTGTTTTGAGGATGAAAATGTGATTCACGTCGCAGGCAAGATTGATCCGCTGGACGACATCGAAACCATCAATACCGAACTGGCGTTGGCTGATCTGACTGCGGTTGAACGCCATCTTGCAAAGTCCGTGAAACTTGCCCGTTCCGGTGGCGACAAGGAAGCGGCGCGACTGGTGGCAGTGCTGGAGAAATGCCAGGCAGCACTCAATGAGGCGCGGCCGATACGGGCGCTGGATTTGTATGCCGAGGAACAGGTGCTACTGAAACCGCTATGCCTGATTACCGCAAAACCGACCATGTATGTGGCCAATGTGCGGGAAGGTGGTTTTGAAGGCAATCCGCATCTGGATGCCGTGCTGGCGCATGCCGCAAAGGAAAAAGCACCGGTGGTGGCCGTGTGCGCGGCGATCGAAGCCGAAATCGGTGACATGGAGGAGGAAGACAAAGCGGTGTTCCTCGAGGATATGGGCATGCACGAGCCCGGACTCAATCGCGTGATCAGCGCGGGTTACACCCTGCTGGGTCTGCAAACGTACTTTACTGTGGGCCCCAAGGAAGTGCGGGCGTGGACCATACACACAGGCGATACCGCACCGCGGGCGGCTGCGGCAATACACACCGATTTTGAAAAAGGTTTTATCCGGGCCGAAGTCATAGCTTACGACGACTATGTCACCGGCAAAGGTGAGCAAGGTGCCAAGGAGGCCGGAAAAATGCGACTTGAAGGCAAGGATTACATCGTCAAGGATGGCGACGTGATGCATTTCCGCTTCAACGTCTAAGCTGCTGCTGCGCGCGGTTCACATAGTCGATTTCCGCCCGCCACTTTTTTCATTGGCAGATTAGGCGCTATACTGCAGCGCATCGCATAGCGTGCAACAAGGAGGTGGAAGCGATGCGCAATTTCCTGCAGCTACGATGGGTACGTGTACTGTGCGGCCTCGCGGTCGTCATGTTCATCAGCGCTTGCGCCGGACTCGGCGGTGACCACCGCGCCGGTATCGACGCCGAAAGCCTGTTGAACACCATTGAACAGGACGACGTTTCCGCCCTGCAGGCGGCGGTGAATCGCGGCACCATCAACGTCAACCAGGTGATCGTAGTGCCGGTGTACTCTGGCGGGGCCCCGCTGATTGCTTTGGCGGCGCGCGCAGGATCGATCCAGGTGCTGCGTTATCTGGTCAGCGCAGGGGCCAACGTGAATGCCCGCACGCCGGTCCATGAAACGCCGTTGATGCTGGCGGCTTATTTCTATGATGACGGCCAGGCAGCAACAGACCGTTACGATGCAGCGGTGCGTCTGCTGGTCGAGGCGGGGGCGAACCTCGAGAATGAACCCGGCAATTACACACCGCTGGCCTATGCCGCATACAACGACAGGCAACGCGCACTGCGCTATCTGATCGAACGCGGCGCACGGGTTGATGCCGGTGCCCGCGACCGACAGGTCTATATCAATACGCCGCTGATGATGGCGGCGATGCAGGGGCATCGCGAGGTGGTGCGGATGTTGCTGCGTGCTGGCGCTGATCCGCTGGTGCGGGTGTACCGTGGCAGTACCGCCCGCGAATATGCGCAAAAGAACCGCCATACTCATGTCGAGCCGTTGCTGGCCTGTGCTGAATCGGTGCCGCCCGGCGGGTATGCACAGTCGTGCGAGGCGCGCAGCGCCGCAGTAACCCGTTAAGGGACGCTTACCACGGGTATCGCGCCTGTTGAATGTCTGTTGGGTGCGTAGCTTCTACGGTTAGTACTGCATTGGCTAGCCGCCGTCCGCAGCGTAAAAATAATATTGTTTATAATCAACATATTACAATAAACCCCTGGGCGAGTGCCCGAGCGGGAGAAGCGTAAATCTGGGCAGTCTGCGCGATGGCAGTGCCACGGCAGCGCATCGCGCAGGGGCGGTCTTGATCGGTGCTACTTGGGTTTCAAGGTGATGATCAGCACGCCGCCGAGCACCAGTCCGGCGCCGGCAAGTTGAGTCAGCGTAATGACTTCACCCAGAAACGCCCAGGCAAAAGCCATGGTGGCCAGCGGTCCGATGCAGCCAATCAACGAAACCTGATTGGCGCCGATGCGCTTCAGGCCTTCACTCATCAGCCATATCGGCAGCACCGTCGAGAACACGGCGAGTATCGCCACCACGACATAGACTTCATGCGCGACCACCAGTGCCTGCACGGGACGGAGGGCGAAAAAATGGGCCATCACGAATCCGGTGGCCAGCAACGAGGCATAAGCCGTGAAGCGCATGGAACCGAAGCGATGTACCAGGCGGCTGCCGGCAACGAGGTACGTGGCGTAGGCGATGGCGCTGGCAAAAACCAGCGCCGCGCCCAGCGCAGTCAAGGTCAGATCATCGCCCAGCCTGGCTTCGGCACTGAACACCAGCGCGATGCCGGCGTAAGACAGGGCCAGCGACAGCAGTTGCGCTGTGCGCAGCGGCTGCTTCAGGAACACCGCTGACATCAGCAGCACCAGTGTCGGATACAGGTAGAGTATCAGCCGGCCGAAACCCGCAGAGATGTACTGCAGCCCCGCCAGATCCAGAAAACTGGCGAGGTAGTAGCCGATAAATCCGAGAGCGATGATGCCTGCGATGTCGCGCCGGGTGATGGTGGTGGTCGGGCGTCCCGCCCACCACGCCATGGCCAGAAACCAGGGCGCGGAAAACAGCATGCGCAGTGCCAGCAGCGTCGTGGTATCGACGCCATACTGATAGGCCGCTTTGACCAGCACCGGCTTGCCGGAAAAACCAATAGCGCCAACCAGCACGCAGGCGATGCCGATGTGGATGTTGCGCCGGGAATGTTGCGAAGCCGGCTCCACTAGCGGCGGCGCCCGCCGCCGAATATCGACCCCAGCACGCCACGGATGATCTGGCGGCCGACTTGCGAGCCAATGGCGCGTGCAGCACTTTTTGCTGCCAGTTCGACGACACCGTCACGACGGCCGCCGCGTGGACCGGTGCTGCCGCCCAGCAGGCCGCCCAGCGAGCCGAGGATGCCGCCGGCACTGCTCTGTGGAGCTGCGGCAGCGGGCTGCGCCGCCTGTTGTTCCTGCACCCGCTGCGTCAGCTTTTCGTAAGCGGACTCACGGTCTTCTGTCTTGTCGTAAATCCCCGCCACCAGCGAGGCCTTGATGGTCGCTGCGCGTTCTTCTGCGGTAACCGTACCGAGGCGGCTGCCCGGTGGCAGCACCAGTGCACGCTCGACGATGCAGGGCCGGCCTTTTTCATCGAGAAACGACACCAGCGCTTCGCCAACACCGAGTTCGGTAATGGCCGCTTCGACGTCCAGTTTGGGGTTGCTGCGCAAGGTGGTGGCCGCACTTTTGACGGCCTTCTGATCGCGTGGCGTGAACGCGCGCAGTGCGTGTTGCACGCGGTTGCCGAGCTGGCCGAGCACGGTGTCCGGGATATCCAGTGGATTCTGGGTTACAAAAAACACACCCACGCCCTTGGAGCGGATCAAGCGCACCACCTGTTCGATTTTGTTCAGCAGTGCCGCAGGGGCGTCGTTGAACAGCAGATGCGCCTCGTCAAAAAAGAAAACGAGTTTCGGTTTTTCCGGATCACCCACTTCGGGTAATTGCTCAAACAGCTCGGACAGCATCCACAGCAGGAACGTGGCGTAGAGCTTGGGTGAACTCATCAGCTTGTCGGCGGCGAGGATATTGATGACGCCGCGCCCTTTGCCATCGGTTTGCAGCAGATCCTGAATGTTGAGCGCGGGTTCGCCAAAGAACTTGTCACCGCCCTGTTGTTCGATTTCGAGCAGGCCACGCTGTATCGCACCGATTGAAGCCGCAGATACATTGCCGTATTGGGTGGTGAAGTTTTTTGCGTTTTCGCCGACAAACTGCAGCATGGCGCGCAGATCCTTCAGGTCGAGCAGCAGCAAGCCATTATCGTCGGCGATCTTGAACACCAGGGTCAGCACACCCTGCTGGGTATCGTTGAGGTTAAGCAGTCGTGCCAGCAGCAGCGCCCCCATCTCGGATACCGTTGCCCGTACCGGATGGCCCTGCTCGCCGTAGACATCCCAGAACACCACGGGGCAGGCGGCGTACGCAAAATCGGCGACGCCCAATTGTTTGATACGTTCCTCGATCTTGGGTTTGGGCGTGCCCTGCTGCGACATGCCGGCGAGGTCGCCTTTGACATCGGCCATGAACACCGGCACGCCGATTTTCGAGAAACCTTCAGCAATACGCTGCAAGGTTACCGTCTTGCCGGTGCCGGTTGCGCCGGCAATAAGTCCGTGGCGGTTGGCGAGTCCCGACAGCAGGAACAGGTCGTGATCGGATTTCGCGACATGCAGCGGTGCAGTCATGGCAGGTTCCTGATTTCGCTATGCTAAAATTTCATCAATTTTAACGGTTAATCAGGGCTTTCAGAAAATTCATGGCCGGACATTCCAAGTGGGCAAACATCCAGCACCGCAAGGGCCGGCAGGATGCCAAGCGCGGCAAGGTTTTTACGCGTCTGATCAAGGAGATCACCGTTGCGGCGCGTATGGGCGGCGGCGACCCGGCGGGCAATCCGCGGCTGCGGCTTGCGATGGACAAGGCCTACGATCAGAACATGCCCAAGGATAATGTCGAGCGCGCGATCAAGCGCGGCACCGGCGACCTCGAAGGTGTCAACTATGAGGAAATCCGCTACGAGGGTTACGGCATCGGCGGTGCTGCAGTGATAGTGGATTGCATGACCGACAACCGCACCCGTACCGTGGCTGATGTGCGCCATGCCTTTACCAAGTATGGCGGCAACCTGGGCACTGATGGTTCGGTGGCGTTCCTGTTTCGGCATTGCGGCCAGATGGCGTTCGCGCCCGGCACCAACGAGGACAAGCTGATGGAGGCGGCGATCGATGCCGGGGCCGAGGATGTGGAGGCGCACGAAGACGGCAGCATTGAAGTCATTACCGGGCCTGCGGAGTTTTCGGCAGTGCGCTCAGCACTCGAAAAAGCCGGCTTCAAGGCAGATCTGGCGGAAGTGACCATGAAACCGACCATGGAAAATGCGCTAACCGGAGATGATGCGGTGCGTATGCAGAAACTCCTGGACGCACTCGAAGCCGTAGACGACGTGCAAGAGGTATACACCACCGCAGTCATCGACGAGCCCGCTTGAACGCAGTCGCCACGCTGCGCATTCTTGGCATAGACCCCGGGTTGCGTGTCACCGGTTTCGGGATCATCGAACAGTGTGGCCAGCAACTGACCTATGTGGGCAGCGGTTGTATCCGCAGCGGCGAGGGTGAGTTGCCGGCGCGGCTCAAAGTGCTGCTGGAGGGTTTGCAGGAAGTCATCGCCAGTTACCACCCGCACTGCGCTGCGGTCGAGCAGGTGTTCGTGAACGTCAATCCCAAATCAACTTTGTTGCTGGGCCAGGCCCGGGGTGCTGCGATCTGTGCCGCAGTATCTGCGGCGTTGCCGGTGGCGGAATACACGGCACTGCAGGTCAAGCAGGCAGTCGTCGGTACGGGAAACGCACGCAAGGAACAGGTGCAGGCCATGGTGAAGCGGTTGCTGAAACTGCCGGGTGACCCCAGCGCTGATGCGGCTGATGCACTGGCCTGCGCGATCTGCCATGCCCACGGCGGGCAGGGGTACGGCGGACTCGGCGTAGGGCGCCGCAGGCGCGCAGGCAGGTTGCGATGAGCCGCATGCTGCTGGCCTGGGAACTGGGGGCCGGGCTTGGGCATATCGGGCCATTCCTCGGCTTGGCACCGCGGCTGCTTGAGCGCGGGCATGAACTGCACATGGCTGTCCGTGAAATCGCCGGCGCCTGCCGGGCCGTGGGGGGGCTGCCAGTCGCCGTACACCAGGCGCCGCTGTGCCTGAACACCTATGGCGGCCTGCAGGAGCCGCCGCTGAATTACGCCGAAATCCTGATGCGTTATGGCTATCTTGATGTGGCGATGCTGCGCGCGATGCTCGCGGCGTGGATTTCCTTGCTGCGTGCGACACGCGCGGACATGGTGATTGCAGATCATGCGCCGACTGCGTTGCTGGCCGCGCGCGTGCTGAATTTGCCTTGTGCTGTCATTGGCAGTCCGTTTTCTGTGCCGCCTGCGCTGCATCCCACGCCCAACATGCGCGGCTGGCTGGATGTGCCGCCGGCGCGGCTGATGGACAGCGATACCAAGGTGCTGGCAACCATCAATGCCGTGCTGCCCGCAGGCTCCCGCCCGGTGACTGCGATACACCAGATATTTGATCAGGCCGCAGAATTTTTCATGGGCGTGCCCGAAACCGATTGTTATGGGCCCCGCGCCAGCTCGACCTATCTGGGACTGGCGGTGCCGGGCACAGGAGCAGCGACGCCCAACTGGCCGGAGGGGGCGGGGCCGCGGGTTTTTGCCTACCTGCATGCCGATTACCCGCACCTGAGTGCGGTTGTGCGTGCACTGGCCGCAAGCGGGGCGCGGGTGATTTCTTTTGTGGGCTCCGAAAAAAAACTGCAGGAACATTTTCAAAAACCAGGCATGGTCACCGTGACCGACCTTGTGGATATGCGGCAGGTGTTGGCAGAAGCAGACCTCTGCATCACGCATGGCATGGGCACCACGCTGGCGGCAGTGGGTGCGGGCGTGCCGCTGTTGATGCTGCCGAAGCATCTTGAAAACCATCTGTTCGCATTGGCCCTGCAGCAGGCCGGGGTGGGAAAGGCCGTGCATCCGGACGAAGCCAGCCCCGATATCGACGCCGCGCTGGGCAGCTTGTTCCGGGATGATGGTTATGCTCGCAGTGCGCAGGCTTTGGCCGAACGTTATCGTGAGCCGTCCGTTGGTACAATTGCAGCACTAACCGTCGCCCGTATGGAGGCGCTGGCAGCCAGCCCGCAGGAGAAACACGCATGATCGGACGTATAGCCGGGAAACTGCTTGCCAAGCAGCCGCCGCAAATCACGGTAGACGTAAACGGCGTCGGTTATGAAATCGATGTGCCGATGAGCACGCTCTATCAGTTGCCGGCGACCGGCGCCGAGGTGACGCTTTATACCCAGCTGATCGTGCGCGAGGATGCACATCTGCTATACGGATTTGCAACCGAGGCTGAACGTACGTTGTTCCGCCAGTTGATCAAGATTTCCGGCGTCGGCGCCCGCACTGCATTGTCGGTGTTGTCGGGGATGTCGGTGGCGGATCTGCATGAGGCGGTGCGTGCCCAGGACGGCGCGCGCCTGACCAAGGTTCCGGGGATCGGCAAAAAGACCGCCGAGCGCCTGCTGCTGGAACTGCGTGATCGACTGACCATCAAGGGCGGCGACCCGTCCGCTGGCGCAGGCGTCACGTCGGACGCCGGCGATATTACCAACGCACTCAGCGCGCTTGGGTACAATGACCGTGAAGTGACCTGGGCAGCGGCGCAATTGCCGGCCGGGGTCTCGGTAACCGAAGGCATACGCCAGGCGTTGAAGCTGCTGTCCAAATCCTGAGTGCAAACTGACCCGCAGACATGATCGAAACCGACCGCCTGATTTCCGCCGCACCGGCTTCGACCCAGGAAGAAGTGCTGGAACGCGCGCTGCGGCCCAAAGCGCTGGACGAATATGTCGGGCAGGAGAAAATCCGCGGTCAGTTGTCGATATTCATCGAAGCCGCGCGCAAACGCAGCGAGGCGCTGGACCATGTGCTGCTGTTCGGGCCGCCGGGTCTGGGCAAAACCACGCTGGCCCACATCATTGCCCGTGAAATGGGCGTCAACCTGCGTCACACCTCGGGCCCGGTGATCGAGCGCGCTGGCGATCTCGCGGCGATGCTGACCAATCTCGAACCGAACGATGTGCTGTTCATCGACGAAATTCACCGCCTGTCACCGGTGGTTGAGGAAATCCTCTATCCGGCACTGGAGGATTTCCAGATCGACATCATGATCGGCGAAGGTCCGGCTGCGCGTTCGGTCAAGCTCGACCTGCCGCCGTTTACGCTGGTCGGCGCGACGACGCGTGCGGGCATGCTGACCAACCCGCTGCGCGACCGCTTCGGTATCGTCGCGCGACTGGAGTTTTATACGCCGGATGAATTGACGCAGATCGTTACCCGCTCGGCGCGGCTGCTCGATGTCGGTATCGAGGCAGAAGGTGCGCGCGAAATTGCCAGCCGCTCGCGCGGCACGCCGCGCATCTCCAACCGCCTGCTGCGCCGCGTACGCGATTTCGCCGAAGTGCGCGCTGATGGGCGGGTCACCCGCAAGGTCGCTGACGATGCACTGAAAATGCTCGATGTCGATGCCATCGGCCTTGATGTCATGGACCGCAAGCTGCTGCAGGCGGTCATCGACAAGTTTGACGGCGGTCCGGTCGGTGTGGACAACCTGGCGGCAGCGATCGGCGAGGAGCGCGACACCATTGAGGATGTACTCGAACCGTATCTGATTCAGCAGGGCTATCTGCAGCGCACGACGCGCGGTCGCGTGGCTACGGCGCTGGCCTACCGGCATTTCGGCCTGGCGCAACCGACACGGACTGCGACCAGCGATCTCTGGAACGAGTGATGTTTTTTCAGTCCGAGGTCACGACCCACTGCACGTTCATCTGTTTGTATGGTGCGGGCCGCGACCTGCCGCCGCCCTGTTCCGGTTGTCGCGAATTCATGCGCGATGCCGATAGTAACGTAACACGTTGATTTAATTGAATAAAATATCAAAACGCCGAGGCGCATCAACAATTCCCGTTGCAGCGGACCCCTTTTCCTGGCCGGTGCGCGTTTATTACGAAGACACTGATGCGGGCGGCGTGGTGTATTACGCCAACTATCTGAAGTTCATGGAGCGCGCGCGTACCGAGTGGCTGCGAACGCTGGGCCATGCGCAGCCGGAGATGGCAGCAAAACACGGCGTGCTGTTCGTGGTGCGCGCGGTGCACATTGATTATTTACACCCGTCGCGATTTGACGACAGCTTGCAGGTCACAGTGGAAGTGGTTAACGTCGGCGGCAGCCGCATCCGTTTTTTGCAGCGTGTGCTGCGCGGGGACGAGGAGATTGCGCGGGCAGAGGTTGATGTCGTGTGCGTCAGCACCGATACGTTCAAGCCGGTCCGTCTGCCCCAGGAGATGCGCATAACAACAGGAACTGAATCTTGAACGCAACGCTTACGCATGACATGTCCGTACTCAGCCTGATCACCGGGGCCAGCGTGCCGGTGCAACTGGTGATGGCGATACTGCTGCTGGCATCGCTGTTCTCCTGGTACTACATATTCCTGAAAGAGTTCACGCTGCGCCGTACCGCAAAGCAGACGGTCGAGTTTGAACGCCAGTTCTGGAGTGGCGTGGACCTCAACGAGTTGTACCAGCGCGCGGTTAATGCGCGCGAATCGGCAGGCACCCTTGAGCGCATATTCGAATCGGGTTTCCGCGAATTCACCAAACACCGGCGCGAGCCGGGCGTCGATGTGGCCGCACTGATGGACAGCACGCGGCGCGCCATGCGCGCGACCTACCAGCGTGAAATGGACAAGCTCGAATCCTCGCTGTCATTCCTGGCTTCGGTCGGTTCGGTCAGCCCGTACATCGGTTTGCTCGGCACGGTGTGGGGCATCATGAATTCATTTCGCGGGCTGGCCAACGTGGGGCAGGCGACGCTGAGCCATGTGGCGCCGGGCATTGCCGAGGCGCTGATCGCCACGGCCATCGGCCTGTTTGCCGCGATACCGGCGGTAGTGGCCTACAACCGGTTTGCCGGCGATGTGAGCCGGCTGGCGATCCGTTTTGAATCGTTTGCCGAAGAGTTTTCCAACATCCTGCAGCGGCAGGTGAACTAGGCCCTACCTAACATGCTGATCGAAAAACGCAGCAGCAGCAGCCGGCGGCTGATGAACGAGATCAATGTCGTGCCCTATATCGACGTGATGCTGGTGCTGCTGGTGATTTTCATGGTCACTGCACCGATGATGAATCCCAGCCAGGTTGATCTGCCTTCGGTGAGCAAGGCGTCCCAGGTAAAAGTTGCGCCTTTGCAGATCGTGATCGATAAAAACGGCGATCTGACATTTCGCGATCAGGATGGCAAGGCTGAGCGTCGAGTGCAGCGGGATGAATTGATTGCGCTGATCAAGGAACAGCAGTCGCGTAACCCGGAGCAGGCCGTCGTTATTGCGGCTGACAAGGGTGTGATCTATGACAAGGTTGTCGAAGTGATGAATACGCTGCAGCAGAATAATGTACAGCGGGTGGGGCTGCTGGTAGGTTCTGGAAACTAAATGACGGCAGCCGCGATTAACTCTCGCGAACAGACGCTCGCTGGTGCGCTGGCTTTTGCGATGCACGTGTTGTTCCTGGCGCTGCTGGTGTTCGGTGTGAGCTGGCAGCACCAGCAGGTGAACACCACTGTGGTGGTTGACCTGTGGCGCGACCTGCCGACGGTGATGCCGCCCAAAGTCGCGCCGCCGCCGAAACCGGTGGTAAAACCGGAGCCGCCGCCTCCGGCGCCGAAAGCCGAAGTCAAACCGCCGCCACCGAAGCCGGAACCCGCGCCCAAGCCGGATATCGCGCTGAAGGAAAAGCTGGGAAAAGAAAAGCTGGAGAAGGAACGCAAACTGAAGGAGCTGCAGGCGGTTGAAGCGAAAAAACTCGCTGCGGATAAAGCGCGCCAGGCTGAACTGGAGAAGCAAAAACGCGCTGCAGCCGAGGCACTGAAACAAAAGCAGGCTGCTGATGCCGCCGCCAAGAGCCTCGCAGCGCAGCAGCAGAAGATGCTCGATGCGCAGGCTGCGCAGCAGGCCGCCGCCGCCCAGCGTGAGATTGATAGATACATGGACGGGATACGCACCAAGGTCAAACGTTTTGTGCTGGTGCCACCCAGCGTGCAAGGTAATCCCGAGGCCGAAGTTGTGGTCACTTTGTTGCCAGGTGGCGACGTACTGGATGTAAAGGTCAGCAAAAGCAGCGGCAATGCCGCATATGACGAGGCGATAGTGCGCGCCATAAGCAGGGCCAGACCGTTTGTGGTGCCGACCGGAGACCAGTTCCAGCGTTATTTCCGCAGCTTTACCATGGCGTTCAGGCCGCAGCAGTAATTTCAGTAACCAGCAATTCAGCAACATTAACGGCCGATACTCAGGAACCCGCACCCCAGTTGACGGTCACAACAGCAGGGTCAAGTCAGATAAAAATGAAAATCATCAAACTGCCACTGTTTCTCCTAGCACTTTTTTTCTTCGTCCAGACGGCGTCGGCGCAACTCCGCATTGAAGTAATAGGTGGCGGGGCGACCCAGATCCCGGTCGCCATCGTGCCGTTCCGTGCGGAAGAGGGCCTGGCGCAGCGATTGACACCGGTGGTGATTGCCGATCTGGCCCGTAGCGGATTGTTCAAAATCGTTGATGCCGGCGGCATGAACCCTGTGCCGCACGAACCCGAGCAGCTGAATTACCCGCAATGGCGGGCGCGCGGTGTTGATGCCGTGGTGATCGGTTCGGTGACCAAGGCCCGCGACGGCCGTTATGACATCCGCTTCCGGGTCATGGATGCCGCCAAACAGACGCAGATTGCCGGTTTTGTCTATTTCGCGACTGAGAATCAGTTGCGGCTGACCGCCCACAAGATTGCCGATGTCATTTACGAAAAACTGACCGGCGATGCCGGCGTGTTCGCGACCCGCATCGCCTATGTGGTCAAACGTGGCGCGCGTTACGAGCTGCATGTCGCGGATGCCGACGGTTTCGGCGCGCAAAGCGTGCTGGGCTCCAATGAGCCGATTATTTCGCCATCATGGTCGCCGGACGGCAGCCAACTGGCCTATGTGTCGTTCGAGCAGAAAAAACCGATTGTGTATGTGCAGTCGATGACCACTGGCGGACGCAAGGCCGTGGCAGCTTTCCGCGGCAGCAACAGCGCACCGGCATGGTCGCCGGACGGGCGGCGGCTGGCAGTGACGCTGACCCGCGATGGCGGTTCGCAGCTTTATATGATCAATGCCGATGGTTCGGGTGCGCCGCACCGACTGACGCAGAGCGTAGGGATTGATACCGAGGCCAACTTCTCTCCCGACGGAAAATCCATACTGTTTACCTCCGACCGTGGCGGCGGCCCGCAGATTTACCGCATAGCGGCCAGCGGCGGTGCGGCGCAACGGGTGACTTTCGAAGGTAACTACAACGTGTCGCCGCGGCACAGTCCCGATGGCAAAAGTTTTACGTTCATTCAGCGCAACAACGGGCGCTTCAATGTGGCCGTGCAGGATCTGGCAACACGTCAGGTGCAGGTGTTGACCGACGGCGGCATAGACGAATCGCCGAGTTTTGCACCGAACAGCAAGGTCATCCTCTACGCTACCGAGGTAGGGGGCCGTGGTATATTGGCCGCCGTTTCCAGCGACGGCCGCATCAAGCAGCGCTTTACCGCTGATGTCGGGGATGCACGTGAACCTGCGTGGAGTCCCGTGGTCAATAAATAGCAAACTCAGCACAACCACCCCAGTCGACAAGGAGCAACATCATGAAACGATTACTATTGGCAGCAATGGCATTGGCGATACTCGCCGCCTGCAGCAGCACCCCCACCAAGGAACAGGACGGCGCAGCCGTCGAAGACCGCGGCGGCTCGACCGCGCAGCAAGCGGCCACTACGCCGCCGGCAGCAGCAACCGGGCCGACCACAGCACCGCTCGCAGCAACCGGCGTGTCGGGCAATCCGCTGAAAGATCCTTCCAATGTCCTGTCCAAGCGCAGCGTGTTTTTTGAACTCGACAGCAACATCGTCAAGGACGAGTTCAAACCGCTGGTATCAGCCCATGCCCGTTATCTGCAGCAGAATCGCGGCATGAAAATGACCGTGCAGGGCAATGCCGACGAGCGCGGCAGCCGCGAATACAACCTGGCACTGGGCCAACGTCGCGCCGATGCCGTCAAGCAGGTCATGCAGCTGCTGGGCGCGCAGAGCGACCAGATCGAGACCATCAGCTTCGGTGAAGAAAAACCCCGGGCTACCGGTCACGATGAGGCAAGCCTGGCCGAAAACCGCCGCGCCGACATCGTGTATCCCAACGATTGATGCATAGCCACGCATGATGTCTAGTGCAATGCGCGCCGTGGGGGGCGCGCTGATTCTGGCCGGACTGTTGGCCGCCGCGCCGGCGGCCGCCGGCGTATTTGACGATGAAGTCGCGCGCAAGCAGATCGCCGAGCAGCAGAAAAAGGTTGATGAACTGCGCCAGCAGACTACTGACATCAATGCGCGTCTGGCAAAAATGGAAGAGGGCGCCAGATCCCAGCCCCAACCGGTGCTGGCGCTGGTGACCGAAATCGAGAAACTGCGCGAAGAAATCCGCAGTTTGCGCGGCCAGGTCGAAGTGCTGGGCAATGACATCGAGGGCATCTCCAAGCGACAGCGCGACATGTATGTCGATCTCGATTTGCGCTTGCGTCGATTTGAACAACCGGGGGGTGCGTCGCCAGCGGCAGGCAGTGCCCCCGTGGGTGCAGATGCCGCGCCCAAGGTGGCATCCGCAGCGCCGGTCAGTGGCGACGAGAACGACAACTATGAACGTGCCCAGGGGTTGCGCCGCATCGGCAATTACCAGGGAGCGATCAGCGCATTCCAGGGCTTCATTACCCGCTTTCCGAAGAGCTCACTGGCACCGCGTGCTCAGTACTGGATCGGTGATTCGTATTTCAACCTGCGCGATTTCAAAAACGCAATCAGCAGCCAGCAGAAGCTGATCGCTGCGTATCCGGACAGTTCGTCGGTGCCGGATGCCATGCTCAACATGGCCAGCTCGCAGCTGGAATCGGGGGACGCGACGACCGCACGCAAGACCATGGACGGCTTGATTGCGCGTTATCCGTCGGCCGAGGCGGCTGAAAAGGCGCGCCGCCGCCTCGCCAATCTGCGCTGAGTGGCGCGGCGTTCCGGGCACTCCGCCACATGTCTTATCCGGCCGCTGCCGTGAATTCCACCGTCACCGAAGAAGCGGCTGCTACCCGGGCCGCACTGACGCTGCGCGTCACCGAAATTTTTTACTCGCTGCAGGGTGAAACCAGCCGCGTCGGCCTGCCCACCGTGTTTGTGCGCCTGACCGGCTGCCCGCTGCGTTGCGGTTACTGCGATACCGCCTATGCCTTTCACGGCGGTGAATCGCTGGCGCTGGATGAAATTCTGCGCCGTGTTGCCGATTACGGAGCTCGCCATGTGACGCTGACCGGTGGCGAGCCGCTGGCACAGAAACACGCGCCGCAGTTGCTGCGGGAGCTGGCCGATGCCGGTTACTCGGTATCGCTGGAAACCAGCGGGGCCATCGATGTGGCTGCGGTCGATCCGCGTATTTCAAAAATTCTCGATCTCAAGACGCCCGGATCCGGTGAATGTGCGCGCAACCTGTGGTCCAATCTGGCGCATCTGACTGCGCATGACGAGATCAAGTTTGTGTTGTGCGATGAAGCTGACTACCGCTGGGCGGTGGAACAGCTGCAGACCCGGGAGCTGTCCGCCCTGTGTCCCGTGTTGTTTTCCCCGGTACATGGTCAGCTCGAACCGCGCCAGTTGGCGGACTGGGTACTGCGCGACCAGTTGCCGGTGCGCATGCAGGTCCAGTTGCACAAGCTGCTGTGGGGCGACAAACCCGGCCACTGATTGCTGATGAAAACCAAAGCCGTAGTACTGCTGTCGGGCGGGCTGGATTCCGCCACCACACTGGCCATGGCCCGCGCCGACGGCCATGACTGCCACTGCCTGTCTATCGATTACGGCCAGCGGCACCGCTCTGAACTGGACGCCGCCGTGCGGGTGGCGCAGGCGCTGGGCGCGTCCGCACACAAGGTGGTGCGCATCGATCTGGGTGCAGTCGGCGGCTCCGCGCTGACCGATCGTACAATTCCGGTGCCGGTTGCGGGTGTGCAACCGGGCATACCCGTGACCTACGTGCCGGCGCGCAACACCATCATGCTGTCCCTAGCGCTGGCCCAGGCTGAAGTCAGCGGCGCGGAGCATATTTTTTTCGGCGCCAATGCCGTTGATTATTCCGGTTACCCGGACTGCCGCCCGGATTTCATGCGAGCGTTTGAAGCACTGGCGAATCTGGCGACCAAAGCCGCGGTTGAAGGGCGGCCGCTGCGGCTGCACACGCCCATCATCAATCTCAGCAAAGCCGACATCATCCGCCGCGGTACCGCGCTGGGTGTGGATTACGCGCTGACGGTGTCGTGTTACCAGGCCGATGACGACGGCCGTGCTTGTGGTGTTTGTGATTCCTGCCGGCTGCGCCGCGACGGTTTTGAGCAAGCCGGGATCAGCGATCCGACGCGCTACCAATACATCAATAAAAACAATTAATTACCGGTGAACTGCGGTCGCGCAGTACACTGACCTCAAACAGTCGCAGTCCCGGCCCCGCAACGCGGGCCGACGCACTTGCGGCGCAGGAGGAGCGCATGGAATTCAACGTACATCAGCAGGTGCTGACGGCAGTATTTGCCGTGGCGGTAGTGCTGGGTGCCATCGTCAACAAAACCAATTTCTGCACCATGGGTGCGGTGTCCGACTGGGTTAACATCGGCGATAGCGGGCGCATGCGCGCGTGGCTGCTGGCGATGGCCATTGCCATCAGCGGTGTCGTGGCCATGGAAACTCTGGGCATCGTCAATCTGTCGGGCGAAACTTTCCCCCCGTACCGCACGGCGAACTTCGGCTGGCTGCGGTATCTCGTGGGTGGTGCACTGTTCGGCATCGGCATGACGCTGGCCAGCGGCTGCGGCAACAAGACACTGGTGCGCGTAGGCGCCGGCAACCTGAAATCGCTGGTAGTGCTGGTGATAGCGTCCATCATGGCTTATCTGATGTTATGGACGCCCTTCTACGAAAAGCTGTTCCATCCCTGGGTGGCGGCGACCACCATCAATCTGGCCCAGCATGGCATGCAGACCCAGGAACTCGGCACGGTGCTGACCGGCATGTTCGGGCTGCAGCCTTCGCGCACTCTCAATGCCGTAATCGGCGGCGCGCTGGCGCTGGGCTTGTTTATTTATGTATTCCGCTCCGCGGATTTTCGCGGCAGTTTCGACAATCTGCTGGGCGGTGCTGCGGTCGGGCTGGCGGTGCTCGTTGGCTGGTACATCACCGGCGGCACGCTGGGCCAGGCGTGGAAGGAATATGCCGATTTTGCTACCCAGATACCCAGCCGCGTCCAGGTGCAGTCCTACACCTTCATCAGTCCGATGGGCGACAGCGTGCGCTACCTGATGAGTCCGGGGAAAACAAACTTGATCAATTTCGGTGTGGTAGCGCTGGCCGGCGTCATCTTTGGCTCCTTCATTTATGCGTTGCTGACCCGGCGTTTCAGCATCGAATGGTTTGTTTCGATTAAGGATTTTGCCAATCATGCAGTCGGTGGCGTGCTGATGGGCGTGGGCGGCGTGTTATCCATGGGCTGCACCGTGGGGCAGGCCATCACCGGTATGTCTACCGTTGCCATAGGCTCCATGCTGACCTTCCTGGCCATAGTCATGGGCGCTGCAGGCATGATGAAATACCAGTATTGGCGCATGATGCAGGAAGACTGAGTGCTTTCCTGAGCAGGATGCGGTTGACCCACGAGGCTGGCGTGTTAAAATTCGCCCCTTTTTGAGGGCGGTTAGCTCAGCTGGTAGAGCAGCGGACTTTTAATCCGTTGGTCGCGAGTTCGAATCTCGCACCGCCTACCAAATTTCAGTAAGGGGGGGGTTAGCCTGATAGGCTAACCCCCTGTTTTTTGGCGGCAACAAATCCCGGTAACCGGGTGCTGCGGATGTAAATCCGCTACGACATAATATATTCGAGGAGTAACATGACTTATTTTGTAGAAGGACTCAGCAAACATCTGGAGCCGCAGACGCAGGTGCGGCGCATCGGCGAATATCCGGCACTGCCCGCGGCGATCACCATGGCGCAGAGTGTGGTCGATAAATTCCTGACCCGCGAATACAAGCCGGGCATGGAAGCCAAAGCGCTTTTTTCATTGTATCGGGAGCGGGGTGAATATCCGTTTATCTTTCGTGACGACGACAAGACCTTCAATGTGGCCGGGTTTAATCATGCGCATTACGCCATGACCCGCGCGGCAGAGATTTGCGGCGGCAAAAAATAGGCGGTAATCAGTCGCCGAACGCACCGCTGCGAGCATACTCAGTCAGCAGTGACAAATAAAAATATTGTTTTAAATCAACTACTTACGTGTTTATCCGGACTGCGCCCCGATTCCGGCCTTCGTGGTTTGAAAGCACTGTGCATTTGCAAGTGGTGCGGCACTGCTGTCATTGTGCAGTTGCGACGGGGACAACATTTAGCCACGACGCAGCGGTCTCGTGCAGCATGGACGGGCAGCGCTTGCCGTGAACTATTCAGATGGCATCCACGTTATCTGCTGTAATCCGAACGGGCATCCTGGTACCCGGATGAAGCGGACATGCTTCCGGCAGACTGAATTTTAATATCCGCCTGCCGTACGGTAATCTTGAGTTGTAAGCTTATCAGCGGAGCACGGCTGTGGAGCACCCATGACCAATGATCGGACATCAGCGCCGCCAGGGGAAGCAGAGCGTCTTGCTGCTTTGCGGAGCTACGACGTACTCGACACGCCTGCAGAAGCCGTATTCGACGACATCACCCAGCTTGCCGCGCACAGTTGCGACATGCCCATTGCGCTGATTTCCCTGATCGATGAGACCCGCCAGTGGTTCAAGAGCAAAGTGGGTCTGGACGTGGCAGAGACACCCCGGGAAGTGGCCTTTTGTGAATACGCCATTGAGGATGACGAGATACTCGAGGTAGCCGATGCGCGCAAGGATCCCCGCTTTTGCGACAATCCGCTGGTCACCGGCGCCCCCGGCATCCGCTTCTATGCCGGCGCTCCCCTGCATACTTCCGAGGGACATAACCTCGGCACAGTGTGTGTGATCGACCGCAAGCCGGGGAAATTGTCGCCGGCACAGCGTGCTTCACTGGTTTCACTGGCCCGGCAGGTTGTACTGCAGCTAGAACTGCGCCGGGCCCTGGCCGAAAGTGAGCAGGCGCGTAACGCAGCGAATGCCGCTGCCCGGCGCAGCCATGAGCTGGAACAGACACAGCGCAAAGCCGAGCAGTTCATGCGCGCGACGATAGATGCGCTGCAGGACAACATCGCCATCGTGGACAACTCAGGCACAATTATCGACGTCAACCACGCCTGGACCGAATTCGCCCGGGCCAATGCCGCGCCGGTGCTGCTCGCGGGGCTGGGCGTGGGTGCTAATTATCTCGAAGTGTGCGAGCGCGCGGCAAATTCCGGCGACGCTGCGGCGCGGCAGGTTGCCACCGGATTGCGTAAGGCCCTGAACGGCGAAACCCCCGCCGGGTTCAGCATGGAATATCCCTGTCACGCACCCGGTGAAAAGCGCTGGTTCATCGTGCGCATTTCGGTGATAGAGGGTTCGGCGGACGTATGCGTAGTGATTGCGCATCAGAACATTACTCAGCGTATACAGGCGGAACGCACCACACTGCATCTCAACCGGGAACTCGAGACCCGTGTGCAGGCGCGCACGGCGGAACTCGAGCATACGTACGCCACGCTGAGCACCAGCGAAGAGAAGTTCCGCACACTTTTCGAAAATGCCGCAATCGGCATCGTGCTGATTGATCTGGATGGCCGTATCGGCCAGGCCAACCGGGCATATGGCGAGATCACCCGGCGTGATGCGGCGCAGCTGACTGGTATGCCCTTGAAGGAAATTGCGCATCCCGACGACTTTGATCGGATGGCGGCACTTCGTAGCAAGATTGCTGCCGGAGAAATCCCCGGCTTCGAGACCGAAGTGCGCTACCTGTCACCGCAGGGCGAGGCACAGTGGACACATGTCAGTTCGTCCGCCGTACGCAATGCCGCTGGCGAAGTGCAACAGATCATGGCGGTGGTTCAGAACATAGAGCAGCGCAAGCAGGCCGAATACGAACGCGACCGGTTTTTCGAATTGTCGATGGACATGCTGGTCATTGCCGGGACAGACGCAACCTGGCATCGCTGGAACCCGGCCTGTACGCGCATACTCGGATATTCCGACGCGGAGCTTTCTGTCCTTACTCCTGTGGACCTGGTGCATCCTGACGAACAGCAGCGTGTGCTGGACATTGTTGCACGCCTGGCTGAAGGTAAGTCGCTGCCCTTGCTGGATGTGCGCATGCGGAACAAGCAAGGTGAATACCGGAACATCCGCTGGAGCGCTGCGTTCTGGAAGGGTGAAAACCTACTGATACTGGTCGGGCGAGATGTGACTTCGTTCTACGCGATGGAGCGGGTGCTGCACGAGCGCGAGGCCGTACTGGTGCAGGCCGAACACATGGCGCACCTGGGCAGCTGGAGTTTTAAAACGCTGCACAATAAAATTCATTGCTCACCGGCATTGCTTGCCATTGCCGGGCGTGCAGGAACCCAAACACCAGCAGAAATCAGCGAACTGATTGACTTTGTGGCACCCAATGATCAGCGCAGTGCACGCACCGCCATCGAAGATGCGCTGTCGAAGGGACGTTCCTCGGAAATGCGCTGTCAGATACGCCGGCCCGATGGTACGGAACGCGAGGTGCAATCCTACATAGCGCCGTTGCGCTCGCCGGATGGTCAGATATACGGCGTATCCGGTGCCTGTCTTGACGTGACGGAATTCAGACAGACCGAAGCGCGCGCGCTGAAATCAGAAGGCCGGTTTCGCGCACTGGCCGTACGCCTGCAGAATATCCGTGAAGAGGAGCGCACGGCCATTTCAAGGGAGATCCATGATGAGCTGGGGCAGATGCTTACCGCGCTCAAAATGGATCTCACGCTGCTGCATCGTGATGCCTCAAAATCCGGACGACCGCTGGGCCGCAAGCATGTTGCCCAAGAGTTGATGGGCATGGAAAAACTGGTGGATGCCACCCTGGAGGCAGTCCGGCGTATCGCGCGGCAGTTGCGGCCGGAATTGCTTGATGCCCTGGGGCTGGTTCCCGCCATCGAATGGCATGCAGCGGAATTGAGCGCACGCGCGGGATTTCGCTGTGTAGTCTATGGACCAGAACGGCTGCCTGATCTTTCCCCCGAAATTGCCACGGCATTTTTTCGCATAGCCCAGGAGGCGCTGACCAATATCGTGCGCCACGCTGATGCAGAGCACGTGCAACTGACACTGGAGCACATAGGCGATGAGTTGCTGCTTTCAGTGATTGACGATGGTCGGGGCTTTGACGGTGAGCCGGTCGGGGGAGGGTCGCTGGGGTTGCTGGGGATGCGTGAGCGCGCCATGGTGGTCGGTGGTGCCATTGAAATACAAAGTCATGCCGGCACTGGTACCATGATTACAGTGCGGGCGCCGTTATATGCGCCGACCACAGGGGGGCTTGTGCAATGATTCGGGTGCTGATTGCTGATGACCATGCGCTGATTCGCGAAGGCCTGCGCAAAGTTTTTCGACGCGAACGGGACATTGAGGTGATAGCCGAGGCGACGAACGCGGCAGATGCGGTAAACCATGTGCGTGAGCAGCCGCTTGATGTGGCCATACTCGACTTCAGCATGCCCGGACGCACGGGGTTGGATGCCTTGCGCCAGATTCGCGAGCTGAAACCGCGTTTGCCGGTGCTGATACTCAGCGTCATGCCGGAACGTGATCTGGCGCTGCGGGTATTCAAGGCGGGAGCGGCAGGATTTATATCCAAAGATAGTCTTGCCGACGAGATCGTCAGCGCAGTGCGCTGCGTCGCGGGCGGGAAAAAATATGTCAGCATGGCAGCCGCGGAGCAGCTTGCCGCCGGGATAGGCGCACCCGCAGATTCCGCACGCCATGATGCGCTGTCAGACCGCGAGTTCCAGATCCTGCGCCTGATTGCTGCCGGCAAGGGCACGCGTCCGATTGCCGAGGAACTTTCGCTGAGCATCAACACCATAGCGACTTATCGCAGACGCATATATGCAAAACTGGGCCTGCGTTCTGATGTCGAAATCACCCGTTACGTAATTGAGCGCCAATTAGGCGACTGAATTCGCCGGCCCGCCTCTTTCTGCCTGGCAGCTTCCCTGCTGATACTGCTTCTGCGCCTGCTGTCACAAATTTTGTGACGCATGTTATGACGCGGCCGTTACTTTCATGAAGTAGCGCAGGTGATGCGCGAGCCAGCCGGCTTGCGTAGTCTGGTCACATGATAAATCCAATGACCAGAGATGAGCCGTTTATGAAACTACTAGTTGCAGACGATGCGCCGCTGATCCGCAGCCGCGTGGCCAGTCAGCTGCGTAAGATGACTGGGGTGAAGACGGTGCTGGAATCCTCCGACTATAGCGATACACTGAAGGTCATCCGTCTGGAGCGTCCCGATGTGCTGGTGCTTGACTTGTTCATGCCCGGCGGTACCGGACTGGATGTGCTGCGTGAGATTGCGGACGTCGCCGATCGTCCCCAGGTCATAGTGCTGACTGCCTGGGGCGACAATACCCTGCGTGACCGCTGTTTGGCGGCAGGCGCCGATCATTTCTTCGAGAAAGGATCCGGTTTTCTGAAGGCCATGGCGACCGTGCAGTCCATTGTGACTGACGGCGCAAACGACCAGACCGCAATGGCGGGTTGGGCGCCTGACCTGCAAAAACAGGTCGTGACCAGTGCAACCTCCGACGCCGCGGCAAAAACCAGCGCAGGCTTGTCCGTGCTGATCGTGGAAGATCACGATTTCCAGCGCAGAGTGCTGGCGCGTGTACTGCGCACGATGGGTGTCCAGGAGATACACGAAGCTGCTGACGGGGAACAGGCGCTGGCAATAATCAAGACCAGGCCCGATGACGTACAGCTGATTGTGTGTGACCTGGATATGCCAAATATGGATGGCATGGAGTTCATGCGCCATCTGGGCGAGACCGGTACCTCGGCAGCGCTCATCATTACCAGTACCCATGAAGCGTCCATCCTGAACTCGGTGCAGACCATGTGTCGGGCCTATGGCATACGGCCCTTGGGTGTGCTCGAAAAACCCGTTTCGCGTGAGCGCCTGCAGGGATTGATGGCTCGTCTGCAGGCGCCGACGCCAGTGGCACCAGTGGTGCCTGTGGGACTTGTGTTTACTGCCGCGCAGATACTGCAAGGCATCAGCCGCGGGGAGTTCGAGCCGGTTTTTCAACCCAAGGTGGAGCTTGCCACCGGGCGTGTGGTTGGCGCCGAGGCATTGGCGCGCTGGCGACATCCCGAACTGGGGGTGATTGCGCCCAGTGCATTCATTGAGCCCCTGGAATCCTCGAACCAGATGGACCAACTCACATTCATGATGCTCAAAGCTTCTGCTTTGGCCTGTCGACGCTGGCGCGATCGCAATCTGAAGCTCAGCGTGTCGGTCAATCTTTCGCTCGCGTCACTTACGGACACCGGGCTTGCCGAACGCATTGCCAGAACCGTAGTTGATCTCGGGGTTGATCCGCGCAGCATGACCCTGGAAGTAACCGAGACTGCAGCCATGACAGAACTTGCGCCGGCGCTCGAGAATCTGGCGCGTTTGCGATTGCGCGGTTTTGGACTGTCGATTGATGATTTCGGCACCGGCTTTGCCAGCATGCAGCAACTCGGCCGGGTGGCTTTTACCGAGCTCAAAATTGACCGTGGATTTGTGATTGCGATGGCGGATCAACACGAAGCCCGCGCCATTGTTGAATCCAGCATAGGCATGGCGCGCCGCCTGGGCATTACAGCGGTTGCCGAGGGCATAGAAACCCATGCGCAGTGGGATGCCTTGCGATCTCTCGGCTGTCATCAGGGGCAGGGTTATGTGATTTCCAAGCCTGTAGACGAGCAGGAGTTTCTCGGCATACGCGAACGCGCGCCGCAATGAATCTGCATATCAATAGCCTGATGTCACGGGAATGGTGCCGGGTGCTGCTGCTGGCGGCGGGTTATCTGGCGCTGGCGCTGGCCAGCCGCCTGCTGGCTTTGCCCCCGGGGTTTGCGTCGCCGGTGTGGCCGGCAGCCGGTCTCGCGCTGGGCGCGTTGGTGGTGTGGGGCTGGCGCTGCTGGCCCGGCGTGTTTCTGGGGTCACTTATATTCAATACCGGGCAGGATTTTTTTGCCAACGGCACGATCGGAGTAGGTGTTGCGGCGGGTATTGCAAGCGGCGCTGCGTTGCAGGCCTTGTTGGGTATTGCATTGACGCGGGGCATTGCTGCAGGCTCCGCACCACTGTCGCGGACGTGGCGGGCAGTGCGTGCGCTGCTGTACGCAGGACCTCTGGCCTGCGTGATGTCCGCAAGCGTGGGCGTGGGTACTTTGTACTGGCTGGGTCGATTGCCGGCCGACGGGCTAGCCGTACAGTGGCTGACTTGGTGGGTGGGAGATGCCATCGGTGTGCTGTTGTTTGCGCCACTTACCATATTGCTGTTGCCCGGATCAAAGTGGTCGGCGCCGCAACGGGCGGTTTCCATCGGCCTGCCGCTGCTGATTGCCGGCACGGCATTTGTGATTCTCAATATCGGCTTCGACCGGATGGAGGAATCGAAAGTCCGCCAGGAAGCTGCCGTGCGGGCAGGCAAAGTTATCGAAGCTGCAGGACGGCATTTGCCGGATCGCATTGAAGAACTGCGCAGCGTTGCCCGACTGTTCAGTTTGCAGCGCGATGTAAAACCTGATGAATACCAGACTTTTGTTGTGCCATTGCTCGATTTGCCCAGTCTGGTGGCCGTCGAATGGGCGCCGCGTGCGCGCGCTGACTTGTTGGAACAACAATCTGATGCGGTGAACGACTCGCCCGCTCAGGTTGACAATGCGCAACCGGACAGCCGTCATGGGCAAGCGGCAACTTACGCAGTGGAATATGTCATGCCTGTGGCTGGCAATGCCATTGCGCTGGGTCTGGAGCATGCAGAGGAACCGGCGCGGCGTGAGGCCATGCTGCGTGCGGGAGCAAGCGGCAATCCTGCGACCAGCGCGCCGGTGCGACTGGCACGCACCGGCGCGCTGGCGGCACTGGTGTTTTACCCGGTCTACAATTTTGGCCTGGACGTCACCTCGATGACGACGGAAGCCCGGAACCGGATGTTGCGCGGCTACGTCATCGCCATTTTTGATCTGCAGAAGCTGTTGGCCGGCTTTGAGGGCGAGGCCAGCAGTAATGCTTTGCGCTACCGGCTGACGGATCTGGCATCGGGCCAATCGCAGCATCTGGGCGGGACCTTGAATGCAACGGAGGTGCCGTCGTGGAGCGGAGACCTGAAATTCGGCGACCGGATCTGGCGGCTGGAACTGGCGCCGATCCCGGGTTACTGGCAATCCAAGCGCAGCGGTGCTGCGCAGATCATGCTCGTTGCTTCGCTGATACTGATGTTCCTGATCTGCCTGTGGGTGGTCAATACCGCTGCGCGTTCTGTGCTGCTGGTTCGGCAGATCCGCGGACGCCGTGAAGCTGAGGAGTCTTTGCGCGAGCTCAACGCAGACCTGGAGTCTAAAGTCGCGCAGCGCGCCGAAGCGCTGGCTGAAAGTGAAAAACAATTTCGCAGCACATTCGACGTTGCGCCGGTAGGCATGTGTCACGTCGCCGTCGACCGCACTTTGCTGCGGGTCAACGCCAGAGCCTGCGAGATTACCGGCTACAGCGAGCAGGAGCTGCAAAAGCTACGTTTGCGCGATATCACGCACCCCGATGACCGGACGTTGATGCACGACGACATTGACAGACTGATGAGCGGCGAGGTTGCAAGCTATCGCGGGGAAAAGCGTTATGTGCGGAAAGACGGATCGTTGGTGTGGGTCCGTAATTCGGGATCTTTGATGCGGGATGCTGCCGGCAAGGTGCTGTACCGGGTGCTGATCATCGAGGACATTACTGCTGGCAAGCTGGCCGCCGAGAAACGTGAAATGAGCGAGCGGCGCTATCGCTACATGTTCGAGCACAATCCCGTGCCGATGTGGACCTATGACCCGGCCAATCTGGAAATTACCGCGGTGAATGACGCGGCGTGCAATCAGTTCGGATATACGCACAGGGAATTTCTCGGCTTGACCCTGCGGAATTTGCGGGCGCCGCAAGACCTTGAGCTCCTCGATAAAACGCTGGCATCACGGCCCACCGGCTACGTCGGATTACGCGAAATCCGGATGCGCAGGAAAGACGGCGAAATTTTCGATATTGAGATCATTTCGCATGAAACCATGGATAACGGCCAGCGTCGCCGCATGGTGCAGGGCAGCGACATTTCCGAACGCCGCCGGACCGAGACCTTGTTGTCCGGGCAGAAGAAAGTGCTGGAGCAGATCGCTGCCGGCGCGCCGCTCGCCACGACGCTGGACATGCTGTCCAAGCTGATCGAGGCTACTTCACCGGCCATGCTGGGATCGATCATGTTGCTCGATACTCGGAACCAGTGCCTGGAGCCGGCAGCAGCACCCAGCCTGCCCGCGGACTATGTCGCAGCGATAGCCCATATTCCGATAGCTGAGGGTGTGGGTTCCTGTGGCACGGCAGCGTTCCGCGGCGAATCGGTGACGGTGAGCGATATCGCCAGCGATCCCTTATGGTCTGATTTCAGTGATCTGGCCATTACGCATGGCCTGCAGGCATGCTGGTCGGTGCCTATTTTGGAAACGCAGGGTGGCAATGTGCTGGGCACCTTCGCAGTGTATTTCCGCGAACCGCGGAATCCCGCCCCGAAGGAGCTGCAGTGGGTAGAGGCGTTGACCCATACCGCCGCCATCGCCATTACCAAGGAGCGCGAGCAGAATGCGCTGCAGGACAGTGAAGAACGGCATCGTGCGACTTTCGAGCACTCGGCCTTGGCGATTTCGCACGTCAATTCTGATCGTCGGTTCCTGCGTGTCAATCCCAGCATGTGCAAGCTCCTGGGTTACAGTGAAGCGGAATTGCTGCAAACCGGGCCCGGTGACTTGACACACCCTGAGGATATCGAGGCCGACCGTGAGATGAAAAGTAAACTTCTGCTCGGCGGCATGCCCAGTTATTCCATCGAGAAGCGCTATATCAGGAAGGACGGCACAGTGCTCTGGGCGAATGCCACAGTGTCTCCAGTGCATGATCGGCAGGGTAACGTTGACTACACCATCGGCATCGTGCAGGACATCACGCGGCGCAAGCAGGCTGAGGCCGGATTGCATGAGCAGCAGGAGCTCAACCGCTTGCTGCTGGAAAACCTGGCGGAGGGCGTAGTTGCCTGCGACAGCGAGGGGCGCCTGATCCAGTTCAACAAAGCGGCACGCGATTGGCATGGCACCGATCCACGCGATCTGCCCAAAGAACAATGGGCCGATAATTTCGATCTTTGCGCTGCCGATGGCAAGACTTCGCTGCGCACCGAAGAAATTCCGCTGGTTCGGGCATTCAACGGCGAAATCGTGCGCAATGTGCCCATGAGCATAGTCCGGAAGGGTGCGCCACCGCGATTTGTGCTCACCAGCGGCGTCCCCATACACGATGCGCAGGGTAACCGGCTGGGCGCGGTGGTGGCGATGCACGACGTCACGGAGCGACAACGCAGCGAAAGACGGTTTGCCAATCTGTTTGAGTTCGCTCCAGATGCCATTGTGATGGCCAATGCGGCCGGCACCATTACCCAGATCAACCGCCAGGCCGAAACATTGTTCGGTTGGTTGCGCGACGAGCTGGTAGGCAAACCGGTAGAAACACTGATCCCGGAGGCGGCTCGCGGCAGACACCCCGCCCTGCGCAGTAAATTCCATCACTCCACGCAGCCGCGCGCGATGGGTGGCGGGCAGTCCAACCTGCGCGGCCTGCGCAAGGACGGCACCACGTTCCCGGTGGATATCAGCCTGAGTCCCATGGAATCAGATGAGGGGCCGATGGTCGCTGCAGCAGTGCGCGACATCAGTGAACGCCTGAAAGCAGACCAGGCCGTGCGCCAGGCGCTGGCGACGCTGGATGCCACTGAGGATGGTGTATTCATATTTGATGCGGAGACCCTGCTGTTCAACTATGTCAATGAAGGGGCGGTGAAGCAGGTGGGTTACAGCCGTGAAGAACTGTGCGAAATTATGCCCCTCGACATCAATCCTGCATTCGATGCCGAAACCTTTCGGCAGATATTGCAATCCCTGCGCAGTGGCCAGACGAAAACCCGTCGTTTCACAACGGTACACCGGCACAAGGACGGGCACGATGTCCCGGTGGAGATCAACCTGCAGTATCTGGCGCCAATCGGCGAACGCGCGCGTTTCATCGCGCTGGTGCGCGATGTGACCGAACGCCAGGTTACTTTGCGCAAGCTTCAGCTGTTCAACAATATCGGCGAGCAGACGCGAACACTGGTTGAGCCCGGTGAAATCATGGCCGTATTTACCCGGCTGCTCGGCAGTCATCTCGGCGCCTCGCGCTGCGCTTATGCCACGGTCGAGTCTGATGCTGATCAGTTCACCATTCTGACGGACTACACCGCCAACTGTGAAAGCGTCACGGGGGATTACCAGCTTGACCTGTTTGGACCGCTGGCGGTTGCAGCCATGCGTAATGGCCAGACACTGGTAGTGCGCGACGTGGATGCCGAAATTTCTGCGATCGAAGGTGCCGACATGTTCAATGCCATCGGCATCAAAGCCATAGTCTGCTGCCCGTTGGTTAAAAACGGGCATCTGACAGCGATGATGGCGGTGCATCAGACCGTACCGCGCAACTGGACACCGGAGGAAATTTCAATCGTGGAAGATGTGGTCGAGCGCTGCTGGGCCACCATAGAGCGCGAACGCGCGCTGGCCGACCTGCACCAGGCCGCAGATGAGCTGACTGTCGCGAATGCCGCTGTCGAACGGGAGCGCGCATCACTCGCGGAGCGGGTAGAGGAGCGCACGGCGGAACTGACCGCGACCAATCTGGATCTGGCGCAGGCCAGGGATCAGGCCGAAGCGGCGTCACGCGCCAAAAGCACCTTCCTCGCCACGGTCAGCCATGAGATACGCACACCCATGCACGGTGTGCTGGGCGCCATGGAGCTGTTGGAGCGTACCGGACTGGAAGGGCAGAAGGGATCATTGCTCACCGCCGCGCAGCGCTCGGCGCGTTCCCTGCTCGAACTGCTCAACGATCTGCTTGATATGGCCAAAATCGAGGCCGGACGTATCGAAGTGCTGCCAGCACCAGTCGCGCTGGAAACCATCGTCAATCAGGTGGTTTCGACGCATCTGCCCAATGCGATTACCAAGGGCATAACACTGACCAGCAGCATCGGGACCGCGGTTCCGTCCTGCGTCAACGCCGATACGCTGCGGTTGCGCCAGATAATCGGCAACCTGGTCAGCAACGCGATCAAATTCACGATGGAGGGTGGCGTTCAGATCGAGGTCACGGCTGAGCCGGGAACGGAGCGTATGCACCGCGTCATCTTTATCGTTCGTGACACCGGCGCGGGCATCCCGGCGGATGTGCTGGTGACGCTGTTCCGGCCCTTTGAGCAGGGGCCGGCTGTAGCGGCACGCAAGTCCGGGGGTACGGGACTGGGGCTGGCGATTTGCCGCGGTCTGGCCGAGCGCATGAGCGGAACAGTCAGACTTGATAGCGTGGCCGGACAAGGCACGGTGGCGACGCTGGAAGTCGACCTCATCGAAGTTGAAGCGCCGTCGCCCACAGGCGAAGTCAGTGATGAAAAGCGGATATTGGCCAACTGGCAAACCGAGCACCGGGATGACCCGTCCGCAACGGTCGGTCAGCGCATTCTGGTGGTGGACGATCATCCGGTGAACCGTCTGCTGCTGGTCAAGCAACTGGAGCAGTTGGGTATCACGGCCATTGCGGCAAATGACGGGGTGGAGGCGCTGACCAAACTGGAGCAGGGGCAGTACGCAGCGGTTATTACGGACTGCGAGATGCCTGAAATGGACGGTTACGCCCTGGCACGTGCCATACGAGACGGCAAAAGTTGCGACAAGGATCTCCCGATCATTGCTTGCACGGCCCATGCATTGCCGGAGGTTTCTGACCGATGCCGGGTCAGCGGCATGAATGATGTGCTGACCAAACCCATCAATTTGGCCGCGCTGGCAGGCACGCTGCAGAAATGGCTACCCAGTGCTGATCTGGTGATAGATGACGTGGAACTGCCGTCCGGGGATGGAGGCGCAGTATTTGACCGGTCGCAACTCTCCGCCATCAGCGATGGCATACCCGAACTGGAACAGGAAGTGATCGACGAGTTTACCGCTGATTGTGCGGTGATCAGCGCCGAACTTGCTGTAGCCCTGGACACGGAGAACGATGCTCTCTGCGCGCGCCTTGCGCATCGCGGAAAAGGGGGAAGCATGACCGTCGGCGCAATGGCTCTGGCGGGGGCTTATGCCGAACTTGAGCGCAGCTCGCAGCAAGGCGTTAGCAATGCCAGATTGCAACAGGCCATGCGCAAAGTGGAGCACGAGACACAGCGATTGGAACATTTTCTGGCGGCAGCCTCTCCCAGCGTGAATGACTGACAACATCCAGCGCCGCGGATGATTGTCGACAATCTTTGCTGCGCCTTGTGAAGCTGGCAACATTCACAGTTAACACCTCAGCGCAATGCTGATGGTCAGGTTTGTGTGAACTGCTTCCGGTACGCGAACAGGAGCAGCGATTCACTGGCTGAGTTGCGCGTATACGACACCACCCCGGCTTATACCGTTTTCAGCAGCGCCGCCTGCGGTACCACCCCGGCCTCGCTGGGCACCTGCTCGGTCAACACCGCGCCGGCGGTGGGTGCAACAGGCGCCATCGAATGGCGTTACACCGGAAATCTGGCTTCCGGCGCCACCGGAACGGTTACGTTCACGGTGGTTGTACAGTAGTCAGCAAGCCGGGGATGACAGGCTGTGCCGGGAAGCAGAAATCCGGCTGCAGCCGGGATGGCGGGACTGCGAAGTAAGTTTCCCGCAAGGTGCTGTAAGGCTGACGCAAGCTGGTGCAGCGAAGATGCTGTCCATGCGGCGATGACCCGGGTTTCCTGGCTGGTCCGCAGAACTGCCAACCACGTCCCTGAGGAGCTTGGAATGAACAAGATTGTTTCTGGACTTACCCTGATGCTGCTGTCTCTGCCGGCGCTGGCCAATGATGAGGCGATCGCCGCTGCTGCTCCCCGGGTCGAAGCCGATCCCACTGGATTGATACTTTTTGCGCTAGTGTTTGTCGGCATGATAGGTGCCTATGCCTACGTAATCTGGAGAGGCGAGCGCAAAAAGAAGAACCTGATCAAGTAACACAGTGCAGTAATGTCGCAACAGTAACGATGCGGCAGTAAAAGAGCAGCAGCAACAAATTATCTCCGAGATTTGGGATTGTTGCCCATCGAATGGCGCTCTGCGGAGCGCCATTTTTTGTGGTCGAACCGCACCGATGCGCCGGCCTCCCTGATGCAGGCCGCCAGCGCTGGTCGGTATATTCGGCACGCAGTTGCCCGTCCCGTTTTCCGCAAAACCCTGTAAGCTGCCGGCATTCGTGCGCCGGTCCAGGCTAGCTGCGGCGCAGGGAATTTCGAGTTCACATGACGCTGTCCAACGTTCACCCGGAGATGTGACATGAATAGACTGTCCCGTAGAGGATTGACCTGCATTGCAGTGTTCAGCATGGCCAGCCTGAGCTGCGCCGCTGCGGCGGCACAACAGCAAACCTATCCGACCAAGCCGATCCGTCTGGTCGTGGGTTTCGCCCCCGGGGGCTCTACCGACGTTACGGCACGCATCATCGCCGAAAGACTGGGCGCAGCCTTTGGCCAACAGGTGGTGGTCGACAATCGCTCGGGTGCCGGCGGCAACATTGGTGCTGACTTGGTCGCCAAATCGAATGCAGATGGGTACACCATACTGATGGCCACGACCGGGGTGATGGCCTTTAATCACTACCTCTATTCGAAACTGCAGTACAGCGCGGAAAAAGATCTGGCGCCGGTCACGCAGATCGGCTCATTGCCGCTGATTCTGGTGGTGCCCGCGGCGTTGCCGGCCAAAACGGTAAAGGAACTGGTGAGCGATGCCAAATCCCGTCCCGGGAAGTATTCATTCGGTTCGTCGGGTGTCGGCGGCGCCACCCACGTGACCGGAGAGCTCTTTAAGTCACTGGCCGGGATAGACATAGTGCATGTGCCGTACAAGGGCAGCGGGCAGATGATGGCCGATCTGCTGACGGGGCAGGTGCAAATCGCGTTCGATCAGATCTCCTCGTCGATTGCGCATGTCAAATCGGGCAGATTGCGCGCGCTGGGTATTTCGACCGCCAAACGCTCGGCGCTGTTGCCCGACCTGCCGACAATAGCTGAAGCGGGTGTGCCAGGCTACGAGGCCACTTCATGGAACGGATTCGCCGTGCGCGCCGGAACCTCGGCGGTCATCATCAACCGTGTGCAGCAGGAAACGCGCAAAGCCATGGCCATACCCGAAATCAAAGACAAAATGTTCGTCCTTGGCATAGAGCCCATAGGCAGCACACCCGCGGAATTTGCTGCGCACATCCGGGCGGAACGTGCGAAATGGATCCCGTTGTTCAAAAAAATCGGCATCCAGCCGCAATAAGCCTGCGGTGATACTGCAGGGCGAGTTTAATTATCGATAGGCTGAACATGATTGAATTTTCCGCGCGCCTGTCGCGCATCAAGCTCTCCCCCAGCAACGTGGCGGCGCAAAAGGTCAGGGATATGCGTGCCGCCGGCCATGATGTCATCGGTCTGACCATAGGCGAGCCCGATTTTGAAACGCCGGCACATGTAAAAAAAGCCGTGATGGTCGCGCTGGACCGCAACGAGACCCGTTATCCGCCGATCAACGGAATTCCACAGTTGCGCGAGGCGGTGCGTCACAAGTTCATCCGCGACAACGGTCTCGATTACCCGGTCGATCAGATCATGGTTGGCACCGGCAGCAAACAGATATTGTTCAATGCGTTGCAGGCGACGGTGGGTGCAGGCGACGAGGTGATCATTCCAGCACCGTACTGGATTTCGTATCTGGACATGACGCTGGTCGCCGACGGCACACCGGTAGTGGTGACCTGCGGTATCGATCATGGCTTCAAGATTACGCCGCAGCAGTTAGAAGCGGCTATCACGCCGCGTACCAAATGGCTGATGCTGAATTCCCCCGGCAATCCCAGCGGCGCGATTTACAGTCGTGAGGAGCTGCTGGCGCTGGCGGAGGTGCTGCGTCGCCATCCTCAGGTGTGGGTACTGTCCGATGACATTTACGAGCACCTGCGTTTTGATGGCGTCGAGTTCTGCACCATGGCGCAGGTGGCTCCGGATCTGACGGAGCGCACGCTGACCGTAAACGGTGTATCCAAAGCCTACGCCATGACGGGATTCCGCCTGGGATTTGCCGCGGGTCCGCTGGAACTGATCCGCGCCATGGTCAAGATGCAGTCGCAGAGTACGGCCGGCGTGAATTCGCTGAGCCAGTGGGCGGCGGTGGAGGCGCTGAACGGACCGCAGGAGTTCCTGGCGGATCGTGCTGCGTCGTTCCAGGAACGGCGCGACCGCATGCTCGAACTGTTGAGCGAGGTGCCGGGACTGGCCTGTGACAGGCCGCAGGGGGCGTTTTACCTGTTTCCGCGTTGTGCGGGGCTGCTCGGGCGCAAAACGCCTGCCGGCAAGGTGCTGGACAGGGAAGAAGACGTAGTGGTCTATCTGCTCGAGCAGGCCGGCGTCGCCGTGGTGCAAGGCGAGGCTTACGGGTTGAGCCCACATTTCAGGATTTCAATCGCCAGTTCGCTGGATAACGTGACCGAGGCGGGGCGGCGCATCGCGCGCGCCGTGGGTGAATTGAATTAAACGGTAATGCACATGTCACGGGCCGTTGCTTAGGTCAATAAAAAAGGCGCTCCGCGGAGCGCCTTTTTTGCTGCTGGCCGGGATCAGAAATAGGCCTGCCCGCGTTTGACGGGAGGCGACCATTCGCAGTCGCCCCACGGGCCGTCGCCATGTTCCTTGATGTACGAAATGCGGCCGCGTTTGGTTGGTTTGCGTTTGCCCGAGAAGAAGGCCTGTAGCCAGTCGAACACATAATCGTGGCAGTCCATGCCGCCGAGGTTGTTGATGCTCCACAGCGGGTGGTACTGGTTTTCGAAGACCCACATTTCCTTCGGCACCTTGAGGTCTTCGTAAGCCTCGATCGCGTCTTCCAATGGGCACAACGGATCAAATTCGCCGGTCACCAGCAATGTCGGGCATTTGATCTTGTCCAGGTAGCCGCGCACGGTCATGCCTTTGGCGACTTCGTCATCGAAGCGTTCCTCGTCGTCGTAGCCCGCCATGTACATGAACATCTGTTTGAAGCGTGGTGACGATTGCGTGAAGATCGTGTTGTTCGGGTTGAAGCAGGCCACCGAACTGACGACGACTGCGGCGCGGTGGTCGTAACTCGACAGCCGCAGCGACCAGTAGCTGCCCATGCTGATGCCGTAAATGGCAATCTTGTTCTTGTCGACTTCGGGGCGTTTGCGCAGGTAGCTGATGACTGCGGCCCCGGCACGTTCGTAGTTATCCTTGACCGCGCGGATTTTCTGCAGGTTGGAGTTGCCCTGTCCGGGTCCGTCCATGGCCAGCACGTGAAAGCCGCGGTCGAGGCCGATGTTGTGATACGCCTTGGGAAACACCTCCTTGCTCTGATCCATGCCCGGTACATAAATCACCACCGGGGCCTTGCGGCGATCCGGCAGCAGATGCAGCAGGCAGGATATGGTGGTGCCGTCGTCAAAGGGCACTTCCACCCGTTCAATCGGATAGTCCGCGGTCTGGGTACGACGGTCGACCATTTCATTCAGCTTGCGATAGAGCTGCTTTTTGACCGGATGGTTGTCGAAATAAATCGGATGTTGCGCCATGCGATAGGCCTCGATGGCATGGTCGTAGTGATACGTTGCGCTGGCTTTGGCGCCGCGCCCTTGTGCCAGTTTCGCCAACCGTTCATGGCGTTCGCCGGCTTCGCGCCATACCTTGGGCAGCATGCGGTAATTGCGGGCGCGTTTGCCGGGGGGGACTTCGACGTCGTCGCGTTCGAAATTCTGTACGCGGCCGCGCATATTCAGCGCGAGGTCGAGCATCCACTGCTGGTTGTCGCGTTCTGTTCTGAGCTTGCGTATCACATTTCCTCCGTTTTATTGTTTGTAAATGGTCCAGCAGTATCGCTTGGTATCGTTGTTGCCGATGGCAGCATCAGCGTGGACGAAATACCAGGGTAATGCGATTGCCTGTCGGCAGCGCAGTGTAGCTGGCCTCTTCAGTGAGTCTGATTATCAGTGGCACTCCCAGTCCACCGATGCCCCGCTGTTCTATATTCGGATTGGTATGTGCCGTCGAGATTTCGGCAAACGGGTCATGATGTGGCGCGCGGTCCTCGTAGGTCAGCGCAATGGAGCGGTCCGCTGCCGGAACTATGCCCAGATAGACATGACTTTCGGAGCCTGCAGATGTGCCATATTTCACGGAATTGGTGAACAATTCCTCCAGAATCAGCGTGCAGCGGTGGATATCGTCGGGTTTCCAGTCCAGTGCGGAGACGCTGGTTGCGAGCCGTTCGCGGATGGCATCGAAGGCATCCATGTTGGCGGAAAACTGATGCAAAGGCAGATCGGACATAGACGGCGGAGTGGGGGCCGCCGATATGGCGGACATTAACGTGATGTCAGGATTATAATCACCCTGACATCGAAGTTGGGTCGTGTCCAATATTTTGTTGAGGAGCAAGCCATGTTGAACAGAATCGTGAAAATCATTGTTGTGGCGCTTGCGCTGCTGCCCGCATTGGCCGCGGCTGAAGACGCGGGGCAGATCAAGGTCGTAAACGGTCCCGTTACCATTGAGCGCGGCGGGAAAAGCCTGCCGGCCGTAATCGGAGCGCGTGTCCAGCAGTCGGACATCCTGCGCACCGGCGCCGGCGGTTCGGTCGGCGTCACGATGATGGATAACACCTTGGTTTCAGCGGGGCCGAACAGCGAGCTGGTCATTGAACGGTATGCGTTCAACTCCACCACGCATCAGGGTCAGTTCGATGCGGGCCTGCGCCGCGGAACGCTGTCCATGGTGTCGGGCAAAATTGCCAAGCAGTCACCCGGTGCAGTACGAGTAATTACTCCGGGTACGGTGCTTGGTGCGCGCGGCACCGAGTTCCACGTTCAAGTCACTGAGTGATATCAGGGCACTGACATGCGCCTGAACGAGCTCGGCAGCATAATAGTAATCATTGTGGTGGCAGCGGCGGCCTACTTTCTGCATGAATCGCCACCGCCGCCACAGCCGAAGACGACAGTCATTCTTGTTCCTGATGCAGGTGGCAAGGTGGGGGCGGTCAGCGTGAAATCCGCGCAAGGTGAAACCCTCATCGACAGCGCTTATGCCTCCGCCACAACCATAGGCGCGAATGCGCCGGTGGTTGGCAGCAGCAGTGCTGCCCAGGTTGCGCAGACTTTTGGCAGCACGATCAAGGCGCTGCCGCTGAAACCGGTTTCGTATACGTTGTATTTCCTCGAAGGCCGCGATGAATACACGCCGGAATCGCGCCAGACTATCGAAACCATATTGCTCGAACTGGCCAAGCGACCCGCAGCAAATATTGCGGTGATCGGTCACACCGACCGCGTGGGCGCTCTGGAATACAACGACCGGTTGTCGTTGCAGCGCACGGAGCGTGTGCGCGCTGATTTTGTGCAACGCGGTGTGGCAGAACGCGCCATCAGTGTGGCCGGGCGCGGTGAACGTGAACCGCTGATAGCGACTGCCGATGAAGTGTCGGAGCCTCGCAACCGGCGCGTCGAAATCAATATCCGCTGATCAGATTTGCGCCGCTGGCCCGTGCCAGCGCAGCGCCAGCATGGTGATGTCATCGGCCCGTTCTTCTACGGCGCCGAAAGCCTGCAGGTCGCGTTGCACGGCTGCAATGATGGCGGCACAAGTCACGGTGGCGTCCAGTCCGTCGAGTAATCGGAGCAGCCGTTCGCGACCGTAGAGATTGCCCTGCTCGTCCATCGCTTCGCTGACGCCATCCGTATACAGAAACAGCGCATCGCCTGGACGCAGCACACAATTGGCGCCAGCATAGGCATAACCTTCGAGCATGCAGATGGGCGGGCCGCCGGCGGCATCCAGCCGCGAGATGTTGCCGTTGCGTAACAGTATCGGCGCATCATGTCCGGCATTGGCGTAGTCCAGCCGGCCATTGTTGAGGTCCAGGCTGCACAACAGTGCGGTGACAAACATCTCCTCGGGATTGTCGCGGGCAATTTCCAGGTTGGCTTCCGTCAGCGCGGCATCCATGGAGCTGCCGCCGCGCAATGCAGCGCTTTTGCATAAAGCCTTGCTGACAGCCATGAACAGACTGGCCGGCAACCCCTTGCCCGACACGTCGCCGATCATAAATGTCAGCCGGTCAGCAGCAGGCTTGAAAAAATCGTACAGATCGCCGCCGACCACTCGGGCCGGGGCCATCATGGCCGCGATGTCGCACCGCGCTTCAGTCGCGGTCAGGGATGCGGCTTCCGGCAGCAGGCCGGTCTGCACCCGGCGCGCGGCTTCGAGCTCCCCGGTCATGCGCGCAGCGGCTTCGCGTTCGGTCTGGAGCGAGGCGCGCAGCCAGCGGCGCTGGCGTTCCAGTTCAACCAGCGTGCTGCCGAGGGATGCCATGAATATCAGCGCGAGGCCGACCGCGGGGGCCGCCACATCGAGTAGCAGTCCGCCTGCGCGGAAAGCCACGCCGCCGGTCATGATCACGATGGCGATCAACAGTGCCGCACTGCTGATGGCCAGTCCTGGCCGTGCCCGCGGGATGACCACCACCATCAACAACCCGATCAGCGCGAGGGCCGCCAGCTCGACAGAGCGTGCCCAATGCGGGCGGGAGAGATATTTGCCGTCAAAAATATTTTCGAGCAACTGCGCATGGATTTCGGCGCCAGGAACACGCGCATTCAGCGGAGTCGCTGGGTAGTCGACCAGCGCGAGTCCGGTCAGCGCGATGATGACCAGCTTGCCCTGCAGCAGCGCCGGATCAAGGCGGTTCTCCAGCAGATCGACTGCAGAAACAAACCGGGAGGGATCGTGGTGGCTGAAGTGGATGCGGGCCTGCCCATTGGCGGCGGTCGGCACAGCGACGTCACCGGTGCCGATGGAGGTAATGCCGTTTGCCGTGGCGTGTATGCGTATCGCCGGTTCGCCAGCGGCAACCCGTATCATTTCCAGGCCCAGCGTCGGCACGATGGCGCCTTGTATCGATGAGGCGACTGGCAAACTGCGGACGATGCCGCCCTGGGTATCGACGCTGACAGCGCCATGCCCGGCAGCGGCGCGGTCTATGACGGGAGTGCTGCGTATGACATTCCGGTAGCCCAGCAGATGGGGCACAGGATCAACGCCACTGACCGCAACTGGTGCAAACCCGCCTCTGCCATTGACGCTTTCCCCGTCAGTGCCGGCCACTGCCAACACCGCGCGTGCGTTGCTCAGTGCCGTGGCAAACTGCTGATCGTTGTCCGTGCCCTGGGCGGCCGCGTATGCCGCGTAACGATCCTGTTCCGGAAACAGCAGATCGAGGCCGATTGCCGCAGGTTGCCTGGCAGAAATACTGTCTACGAGGCGGGCAAGATCGTTGCGCGGCCAGGGCCATTGTCCATAACGCGCCAGACTGGGTTCGTCGATGGCCACAATGACTGCGGGTGCACTTTGTCGTTCGCGTGGCCACAGCGCCTGATAAGCATCGAACAATGCTAGTTGCAGTGTCAGATGCGCCGGCGTGAATGCTGCCTGCAGTGCCAGCAGCAGCGCGAGCACGGCGAAACCAATCGTCAGGGCCGGCCAGCGTCGCGCCTGTGCTCCGCGGTGTGCGGCGTTCTGCTGATCAGCTGTCACTAGAGAGTCACCACCAGGCCGTCATGTGCGCTGATGATCTCCAACGCATTATCCGTGCGCGTGATTTCCTCGAGACGGCGTGTTTGCCGCAGTACGTCATCAAGCTGGGCGTCGGTATAAGTAGGCTCATGGTGAAACAGGCATAGTCGCTTGGCCTGTGCCATCTGGCACAGTTCGACACCGGTCACGTTGCTGGAGTGGCCCCAGTCTTCCTTGACCGATGCCGCATCCGCCAATGAATACATGGCATCAAAGATAACTAGGTCAGCATTGCGGAAAAAGCGCGCAAAAGTTTCGGCTTCTTCGGATTGTTCGGGACGGTGTTCCGAATCAGTGGAATAAACCACGCACTTGCCGCCTTTCTCGAAACGGTAGCCGTAGGAATCACCGCCATGACGCTGCAATACCGGGGTGATCTGGTAGCCGGCGATCTCTACGGTTTTTGCGGGCTCCAGTAGCACGAACTCGATCTGCGCCGGCAATTGCTCGAATGCAACCGGAAACGACGGCGCGCCGTGCTGGCGGCGGAACGTGGCGGCGATTTCCTTGTGGCAACCGTGGATGATGATGCGGTTGCCGGGCAGGTAGGCTGGCGGAAACATGGGGAACCCCATGATGTGATCCCAGTGCAGGTGCGACATGAACACGTGGTAGGTCTGCGGCTGATCGGGACCGTATCGCTTCAGCATGTCGACGCCGTAGCGGCGCGCGCCTGAGCCGAGGTCGCACAACACATGATTATTCTCACCGTCGATCAGTTCGACACAGGAAGAATCGCCGCCATAGGTGCCGCTGACATTAAAGGGCAGGCGGTCAATGAATGCATCCACGACTTCCGGTGTATCCAGCGTCTGCCCTTGTGCCGTGGTCAGCGCTGCAGCCAGTTTGGTGCGGACCTCGGCGGCCGTGATTGGTGACGGCAATGAACCCCTAGTACCCCAAAAGCGGATTTGCATGCGTAGTTCCGTGGTTCAGGCGGCGGTGGCTGTGCTAAGGGCGGTCAGCGCATCGTCGGTGGAAGTAAATATCTCGTAGACCAGGTGAAAATGGCTGATTTCAAAAATCTCCAGCACCAGGGGCTGCATGGCCGCAACGGCAAGGCGCCCGCCGCGGGGACGCACCTGTTTTGCGGCAATCATGAATATGCGCAGCCCGGCGCTGCTGATGTAATCGAGCCCGGAGAGATCCAGTATGACCGCAGTGCCGTCAGCACTGCAGTTTGCAAGGTGAGGCGTCAGTGCATCGTGGAATTTGGCCGCATTGAGGTGGTCGATGCGGCCGTTGACCGCGACGACTATGGCATCCCCGTGGATTTCGACGTCGATTTCCATCTCACCGCTCTCCTTGACCGGAAGTTTAACCGATTGCGGTGCGGCGGGCGCCAGTCATCGCTGGATTAGCGCAGGCGGGCCAGCGCTTGTTCCAGATCGGCCATCAGATCTGCCGGATCTTCAAGGCCGATATGCAGGCGTATGGTCGGTCCTCCGGGATTCCATTGCGTCGCCGTGCGAACTTTCTCGGGGTGTGGTGCGGTCACCAGGCTCTCATAGCCGCCCCAACTGGAGCCGATGCCGAAAAGTTTGAGCGCATTGACGAAGGCGGCGACCCGGCCACGGTCCGCCGGACGCAATATGACGCCAAACAGCGACGCTGCGCCGTCGAAATCGCGCTTCCAGATGGCGTGACCGGGGTCGCTCTCCAGTGCGGGATAAAGCACGCGTAGTACTTCGGGGCGTGCGGCCAGCCAGTTTGCAATAACCAACGCGTTGGCCATCTGCTGCTTCATGCGCACCCCGATGGTGCGAAAACCGCGCAGGGCCAGATAACAGTCATCGACGCTGACGCTGTAGCCGAAGTGGGCGACCGTGTGCCGCACCGGCAGCCAGTATTTTTCATTGGTGACAATGACACCCATCAGCACATCGGAATGGCCGACGATGTATTTGGTGGCGGCGTGTATGGAAACATCCACGCCGTGCTCAAAGGAGCGGAAGAAATAGGGCGTGCCCCAGGTGGTGTCGGCCAGCACGGGTATGTTTTGGGCATGTGCCGCCGCGGCGATCGCCGGGATGTCCTGCATTTCAAATGTCAGCGAACCCGGCGCTTCGCAGAACACGGCTTTGGTATTGGGCCGGATCAGTTTGGCAATGCCAGCGCCGATCAGCGGATCATAGTATTCAATGTCGATGCCGTTTCTGCGCAGCTGGTTTTCGCAGAATATCCGCGTTGGCGCGTAAGTGCTGTCGGTCATCAGCAGGTGGTCGCCGTGTTTGACGAACGCTGACAGCGCAGCCGTAATCGCGGCAAGTCCCGAAGGCACGGCCACTGCCTGATGGCCGCCTTCCATGCGGGCCACGGCTTCCTCGAAGGCAAAAGTCGTCGGTGTGCCGTGGATGCCGTAACGCATGATCTTGAAATCGTCAGGATCACGCGTCTCGTATGTCTCCAGATCAGGGAAGACCACGGTCGATGTGCGGTACACCGGCATGTTGACGGTGCCGTGGGTTTGCGCGGGATCGCGGCCGACATGGGTCAGCAGAGTGTCTTTTTTCATAGTGATGTACGGAGGTTTACGATATGGACTGCAGCCACGTCATTGTGCGCGAGGGTGCGAAGCTGCGCAACATCAATGCAGAGTTTTTGGGTTATGCTAGAAACTAATCCAACTGAGGAGCGAGCGAACCGCGGCGACGTCCAGCATGCGGTGCTCGAGAATGTCATGGACCATCATCATCTGTTTGAAGTCGGCGGTGCGCATCTCTCCCGCCTGGAAGATCTGCGCCTGATCAAGGGCGAAGGTTGTTATTCGGCCGACTGGAGTCTGCCGAATCAGGCGCACGCCGCATTCCTGCGCGCTGACCGCGCGCACGCGAAAATCGTTTCCATCAATACCGATGCCGCACGCAAGGCCAAGGGTGTATTGGGTGTATACACCGGTGCCGATGCAGTCAGCTCGGGTTATGTGAAGCCGCTGGTCTTGCTGACCTTTGCCGGCAAGGATGGCATGAAGGCGCGTCTGCCCAACCGCGCGGTGCTGGCGAGCGAAACTGTGCGTTTTGTCGGTGAAACAGTAGCCATGGTGGTTGCCGAAACAGCATTGCAGGCACAGGACGCGGCAGAACTGATTGAAGTCGAATACGAAGACCTGCCGGTGACCGTGGACCCATGGACCACGCTCGAAGCCGGTGCGCCGCAATTGCATGACAACGTACCCGGCAACATGGTGTTTGAACAGGAGGCCGGTGATGCCGCGGCGACCGAAGCCGCGTTCGCCAAGGCCGCACACGTTACCAAACTGAAACTCGACTGCACCCGCGTGGCGCCGAACCCGATGGAGCCGCGCGCCTGCCTGGTGGCACTGGATGCGGCTACAGGTGTTTACACCCTGCATACGCCGGTACAGGGCATCAACATGATGCGCATGCAGATTGCCGCCTACACGGGATTGTCCGACGACAAGCTGATTATCAGGTCGAAAGATGTCGGCGGCAGCTTCGGCCAGCGCAGCATTGCCTATACCGAATACGTTGCCGCGATGATTGCTGCAAAAGCGCTCAATCGTCCGGTGAAATGGGTGTCCAGCCGCAGCGAAGGTTTTCAGTCGGATTCGCACGGCCGCGCGAATTACATCAAAGCCGAACTCGCACTCGACAAGGACGGCACTTTCCTCGGCATGCGTGTGGACTGGATCGCCGACCTCGGTGCCTATCTGCATCCCGCCGGCCCGGTCAGCCCGATGCGCAATCCGGTGACTTGCTTGAACGGCGTTTACAAAACGCAGGCGCTGTACGGCCGCTGGCGTGTCGCGTTGACCAATACTGTGCCGGTGTCGGCTTATCGCGGCGCAGCGCGCCCTGAGATTGCCTACACCATAGAACGCCTGGTCGATGAGGCCGCGGCAGAGATGAAAATTGATCCGGCGGAACTGCGGCGGCGCAATTTCATTCCGAAAGACGCGTTTCCGTACAAGACCCCGACGGGTTCGGTTTATGACATCGCCGATTTCCAGGGCGTGCTCGACAAGGCGCTGAAGATCGCCGACGTGCCTGGTTTTGCCAAGCGCCGCGCGGCTTCCGAGAAGCGCGGCTTGCTGCGCGGGTTGGGCATGTCCACGGTGATTGAAAATTCCGGCGCCGGCATGTTCCCCAAGGACGAAATCCTGATTGAGGTCGCGGCTGACGGCAACCTGACCGCCTACTCGGTCTCGCATTCGCAGGGCCAGGGCCATGAAACCACGTTTGCGCAAATCATCGGCGACGCACTGGGCATCCCGGCGGAACGCATCCAGTTGCGTCAGGGCATCGCTGAAAAAGGCCTGATCGGCAATCACACCGGCGGTTCGCGCACCATCGTCGGTGCCGGCACGGTATGCCACATCGCAGCGAAGAAACTGATCGAAGTGGCTACACCGCTGGCGGCGGAGCAACTCGGCGTTGAGCCGTCGCAGGTGACGTATGCCAAGGGCGAATTCCAGTCCAAGGAATCGAGCAAGAAAATCACGTTGGGTGAGCTGGCAGCGAAAAAACCGCTGTCGATCACCGGTGAAGGCAAGTTCGGCTCGACCTTCCCCAATGGCTGCCATGTCGCCGAAGTGGAAATCGATCCGCAGACCGGTGTGACCGAAGTGGTGTCGTATGTGACAGTTGACGATTGCGGCACGGTGATCAACCACACCATCGTCGAAGGCCAGATGCACGGCGCGGTGGCGCAGGGCTGGGGCCAGATTTTCGGCGAGAACATTGTTTACGACCCGGAGACCGGCCAATTGCTGACCGGCAGCTTCATGGATTATTCGATGCCGAAAGCCGGCTGGATCAAGGACATCACCATTGCCGAACATACGACCTTCGGCACCATCAGCCCACTGGGTGTGAAGGGCATGGGCGAATCCGGTTGCACCGCTTCGCTGGGTGCGTTGACCAATGCCGTAATGAATGCGCTGCGGCCGCTGGGTGTGCCGCCCTTGGATATGCCGCTGACCGCACACAAGCTGTGGCAGGCGATTACCTCTGCGAAAAAGGGACACTAACCATGTACGCATTCCAGTATCGCAAGGCGAAAACGCTGAAAGAAGTGGGCGAATGGCTGGCCAAGGACGATGAAGCCAAGTTGTTGTCGGGCGGCATGACATTGATCCCGACACTGAAGGCCCGCCTCGCGCAGCCCACACAACTGATCGATATCAATGGCATTGCAGAGCTGTCCGGGATTGAAGTCAAAGGGGACGTGCTGACCATAGGCGCTGCAACCCGGCACCAGGACGTGGCGACTTCCAAGGTCGTGCGCGATGCGCTGCCCGCACTGGCCAGCCTGGCTACCAACATTGGTGACCCGCAGGTGCGCAATCGCGGCACCATCGGCGGTTCGGTCGCCAACAACGATCCGGCCGCGGATTATCCGGCGGCGGTGCTCGGGCTTAACGCAAAAATCATCACCAACAAACGCGAAATTGCCGCCGCAGATTTTTTCCAGGGCATGTTTGCCACCGCGCTGGAAGCGGACGAACTGATCGTGCGCATCGCGTTTCCGCTGCCGAAAAAAGCGGCCTATGCCAAGTTCCCGCATCCGGCCACGGGCTATGCGATGGCGGGCGTGTTTGTTGCCGAGACCGCAGACGGTATCCGTGTCGCGGTTACCGGCGCGGGTGAAGGTGTATTCCGCTGGAGCGACGCCGAAGTCGCACTGGGTAAAAAAATGGACGCAGCAGCGCTGGAAAAACTCACGCTGGCTGCCGACAACCTGAACGAAGACATCCACGGCACGCGTGAATATCGTGCGCAACTGGCGAAAGTCATGGCGGCTCGTGCCGTTGCGACTATCACCGGCAAAAAGTGAGGAAAATACAGTCATGGCCAAAATAACACTGACCGTAAACGGCAAGAAAAGCACCGGCGATGTGGAAGACCGTGTGCTGCTCGCCAATTTCCTGCGCGACGAACTGAAACTGACCGGTACCCATGTCGGCTGCGACACCAGCCAGTGCGGCGCCTGCACCGTGCATGTTGATGGCCGCGCGATCAAATCCTGCACCATGCTCGCGGTACAGGCCGACGGCTGTGAGGTAACGACCATCGAAGGCCTGGCGCAGAACGGCAAGCTGCATCCGGCACAGCAGGCGTTCACCGAATGCCATGCGCTGCAATGCGGCTTCTGCACCCCGGGTATGATCATGACCACGGCGGCGCTGATCAAGGACAATCCCAAACCCAGCGACGAAGAAATCGTCCACGGCCTCGAGGGCAACCTCTGCCGTTGCACCGGTTACCTGAACATCGTCAAGGCGGTGAAACGCGCGGCGGAATTAAGCAAGTAGTTTCGTCGCGGAGATTGCCCTTCGACAGGCTGAGAGCTTGCTCCGGACCTGATCCGGGGACGAACCGGTCGCTTCAATAGCCGTTCGTGGTGAGCCTGTCGAACCATGACGGCGGGCCACTTGTATAGCTTTACTCGCGGTATCCTTCAGTCTTCACGGAAGGACGCCGAACCATGACCACCACACCAACTAGCGCAGCCGGCCCTCTCGCCGGCGTGCGCGTCATCGAACTCGGCCAGCTGATCGCCGGCCCTTTCTGCGGCAAGACGCTCGCCGACTTCGGCGCCGAAGTCATCAAGATCGAACCGCCGGGCAAGGGCGACCCGCTGCGCAAATGGCGCATGCTGAAGGACGGCAACTCGGTGTGGTGGGAAGTGCAGTCGCGCAACAAGCAGTCGGTGACGCTGGACCTCACGCAAGCCGAAGGCCAGGACATCCTGCGCACGCTGGTGAAAGAAGCCGACGTACTGATCGAGAACTTCCGCCCCGGCAAGATGGAGGAGTGGGGCCTCGGTTACGAAGACCTGAAGAAAATAAATCCGCGACTGGTGATGGCGCGCATCTCCGGCTACGGCCAGGACGGGCCGCACCGCGACCGGCCGGGCTTCGGCATCATCGCCGAATCCATGGGCGGGCTGCGTTACCTCACTGCAGAACCGGGGCGCGTGCCGGTGCGCGTGGGGGTGTCGATCGGCGACACGCTGGCGGCGCTGCATGGTGTGATCGGCGTGTTGATGGCGCTGTATCACAGAGATACCAACAAGAACGGCACAGGTCAGGTCATCGACATCGCCTTGTATGAAAGCGTGTTCAACTGCATGGAAAGCCTGCTGCCGGAATACAGCGCCTTCGGTGCGGTGCGCGAAGCCGCGGGCAGCGCGCTGCCCGGCATCGTGCCGTCGAACGCCTACCCCTGCAAAGACGGCTGGATACTCATTGGCGGCAACGGCGACGGCATCTTCAAGCGCCTGATGAAAGCCATTGCACGTGACGACCTGGGCACCGCACCCGACCTTGCGGCCAACGACGGTCGCGTCAAACGCGTCACCGACATCGACGCGGCGATCACCGCGTGGACCAAAACACACGACAAGAAGGACGCGCTGAAAATTCTCGACGACCATGACGTGCCCTCGGGCGCGATCTTTTCGATTGCCGACATCACAGCTGATGCGCAATACAAAGCGCGCGACATGATCCTCAACATCACCACCCGCGACGGTTACAAGGTCGATGTGCCCGGCATAGTGCCGAAACTCTCAGCCACTCCCGGCGGTATCCGCAGCACCGCGCCGCGGCTAGGCGAAGATACCGAAGCGGTACTAAAGCGCGCGGGTGTTAAAGCGGAAACGATTGCCGATCTGCGGGCGAAGGGTGTGATCTGAGGTGTGGTGCGGGGACATTCTGCTAAACCAATAAACCGTTCGCCCTGAGCCTGTCGAAGGGCGATAAACAAAAATATCAATATAATCAACAATTTATATAATGCCGTCATTCCGGCGCGCCCCCAAAGGGACTTCCTTCGGGGCGTCCCCCAAGGGGACTTCCTTCGGGGCGCCCCCCAAGGGGACTTCCTTCGGGGCGCCCCCCAAGGGGACTTCCTTCGGGGCGCCCTTGACCTGTGATCGGCCTCTGCCCTAGCATGGCTGTATCTCATTTGTAGTACAGGAGCAGGCCATGGCGGTTTCACTGCGCATTCCCGAAAAAATCAAGCGGCGGGTCGAGAAGCTGGCGCGTGCGCGCGACACCACCGCGCACGCTTTCATGGTGGGCGCCATCGAAGAACGCCTGCAGGCTGAGGAGACCCGCGCCGCATACCATGCCGAGGCGACGACCCGGCTCGCGCGTATGAAAAAAACCGGCAAAGGAATTCCTGCGGACGAAGTGTTTGATTATTTGCGTGAACGCGTGCAGGGCAAGTCCGTCGCCCGACCCAAGGCGCGCAAGATCGCATGATCATCTTTTCCGAGGAGGCACTGGCCGACCTCGGAAAGATTTTTGAATTCAACGCTGAGCGAGATCCGGCGACCGCGCTGGACCACATAGCCAAAATACAATCCGCGGTAACGATGTTGGATGCTCATCCTGAAATCGGCAGACGAGTTGCCGCGGGTTCCCCGCTGCGGGAACTGGTGATTGCCCGCGGGCAGGCCGGTTACGTCGCGTTATACGAGTATTCGCCTGTCGCGGACCGGATTCGCATTCTTGCTGTGCGACATCAGCGAGAAGCAGGTCATCTCGAAGCGGAGTAAAAATATTAATACAATCAATTACTTATGAAGTTCCGTCATTCCGGTGCGCCCCCCAAGGGGACTTCCTTCGGGGCGCCCCCCAAGGGGACTTCCTTCGGGGCGCCCCCCAAGGGGACTTCCTTCGGGGCGCCCCCCAAGGGGACTTCCTTCGGGGCGCCCCCCAAGGGGACTTCCTTCGGGGCGTCCCCCAAGGGGACTTCCTTCGGGGCGTCCCCCAAGGGGACTTCCTTCGGGGCGTCCCCCAAGGGGACTTCCTTCGGGGC
>Ga0209702_10000416_pt1 | contig 88192 bp, 87 predicted proteins | sample FRY01_FD_187210 | JGI IMG/M metagenome (GOLD analysis project Ga0209702, IMG submission 187210) | Freshwater microbial communities from Lake Fryxell liftoff mats and glacier meltwater in Antarctica - FRY-01 (SPAdes) (version 2) | ecosystem: Environmental > Aquatic > Freshwater > Ice > Glacier... | reverse complement strand
TAGCAGCGGTTTGTGTCGTGGTTATTGAGTATTCATTATTTGGATCGAAAACAATTAAAAAATCGTTCTGTGTTCCATGGCCGTAGGTCGCAATCATTGTTTAAGTTTATATCCCTTAGCGCAGATCTAGTGCGTCCATAATAACTTCAAGACGAGACGCAATTGGCGATACCCAGTTAATGCGATCATCACGCGAAAACCAAACCTCTTGTCGGCGCGCATATTGCCTCGTTGCACGCTTAGTATCTTCGAGGGCTTCTACTTCACTGATTTGACCACCTAAAAATGAAATCACTTGTGAGTAGCCCAGAGCTCTTTGAGCGGTTCGGCCTTTAGTGATACCTGCTTCAAGTAAATTCTTAACCTCGTCCACTAATCCCAAATCCCACATTCGATCTACTCGCTGCGATATGCGTTCATCTAAAGTTTCACGCTCCATTACTAGGCCAAACTGCTTAGCATCTGGAAACTTTGTACTGGCTTTTCTCGGCAAATTTGCGGTAAAAGGTCTACCTGTTATCTCAATTACTTCAAGTGCTCGAATTACCCGCCGCGCATTTGCGCTATCGATAGCAAGAGCGGCTGCTGGATCTAATTTTTCTAAACGTTGGAAGAGCGCGTCCAAACCAATTTTTTCAGCCTCAGCAGTTAGCGCACCGCGGATTTCTGGGTCGGTGTCAGGAAAGTTTAAATCATCCAAAATCGCCTTGATATATAAACCTGTCCCACCAACGATAACGACGCTCTTGTTACGATTTTGGATTTCTGCAATTTTGGTGCGTGCAATTTCTTGATACCAAGCAACGCTTGCATCTTGCGTTACATCTAAAACATCAAGCAGGTGGTGAATAATTCCACTTCTATCAAGCTCTGGTAATTTTGCAGTGCCTATATCCATGCCGCGATATAACTGCATAGAATCGGCATTGATAATTTCGGCCGATATTTCTTTGGCTAATTCAATTGCTAAATCACTTTTGCCAGTAGCTGTTGCCCCACAAATAACTATTACGCTCATTTAGATATTGCAGGCATTCCAAGCAAGATCGGCGCTGGCCCTTGTACTTGTGTTCGAAGTTGATGTGCATCTCCGCCACGCGTTTTTCGAACGGAGATTGAATCTCCAATTAAATAATGTGCAGATGCATCTGTGATTTCTAATTCAACAATATCTCCAGCTCGCGCCGGTGTTTGGTTTCCAAAGTGAACTAACCGGAAATCTTCACTGCGACCCGTCATTCGAGATTGCGCTTCATCCCGGCGACCTTCGAAATCTGTGACCAAAACTTGCATGGTGCGACCTATGGCTTCTTTGTTAACAGAGAGGGAAATACCCTGTTGGTGTTCATGTAAACGCGTATAACGCTGCCCTACAACTTCAAGTGAAATTTGATTTGGCATTTCTGCTGCAGGCGTACCGGGGCGCTTTGAATATTGATATGTAAAAGCCGCAGCAAAGCGAGCTTGCGTACAAATATCTAGCGTTGCTTGAAAATCTTCTTCCGTCTCCCCCGGAAAACCAACAATTATGTCGGTAGTAATGCAGGCGTTAGGCATCGCGCTTCGCACACGTTCGAGAATTCCTAAATAGCGATTGCTGCGATAAGAACGACGCATCTCTTGCAAGATACGATCAGAACCCGATTGTAGTGGCATGTGCAAATGTGGCATCACGCTTGGAGTTTCCGCCATTGCATCTATCACGTCGTCGGTGAAATCACGTGGATGTGGCGACATGAACCGCACTCGTTCTAGACCTTCGACTTTGCCACACTCGCGCAGTAAATTTGCAAAAGCACCTCGGTCGCCAAAATCAACACCATAAGCATTTACATTTTGTCCAAGCAAAGTTATCTCAATTACGCCTTGCGCAACTAAGGTTTGAATTTCCTTAAGAATATCTCGCGATGAACGATCTTTTTCAATTCCTCTAAGTGTTGGAACGATGCAGAAAGTGCAAGTGTTATTACAACCAACTGATACTGAAACCCAAGAAGAGAAAGCAGATAATCGGCGGGCAGGAAGAGTAGAAGGGAAATGTTCAAGCGACTCTAAAATTTCTATCTGTGACTGTTCTTCAATTCGTGCTCGCTCAAGCAATACTGGCAAAGAACCAACATTATGCGTGCCGAAAACGACATCGACATAGGGCGCTTTCTTCAAAATCAGAGCTTGATCTTTCTGTGCCAAGCAGCCACCTACGGCAATTTGCATCGCTGGGTTTGCTTTCTTAATAGGGGCTAGAAAACTTAAATTTCCATAAAGTTTATTGTCAGCATTCTCACGAACTGCGCAAGTATTAAAAACGACTATGTCGGCTTGGGTTCCGACTTCGGCAGGGATGAATCCTGCCTCATCTAGCAACCCTGAAATTCTTTCGGAGTCATGCACATTCATTTGACAGCCATAAGTTTCAACTGTGTATGTGCGTCTCATGCGCTAATCGTAATGCTTCTTTTAAAGTGAAATAACCGTAACTTCTAGGCTGGCACGATCGACAAGTAAAATTTGATGATTAGGAAGTAGTTTCCAGCCATTTTGTTCCCAGCCAGTGGATGCAACTAATACTGAATTTTCATCTTTTTTATATTTCAATTCATAGTAATCAGCAGGTGCCCAATCTGGATGGCGTTCCGGATGATGCTCACAAATTACAACAAAGAAATCTTCGTTCATAATCATTGCATTTATGCTTGAGTAATCCATGCTTTCACGAATTCTATTTACTGCAATTTTCACACCATCTACCAAGCCATGTTCACCGATTGCAGACAATAGATAATAAAAATATCTTTCACTATCGGTATCCCCAATAATAAGCTGCTTGTAAATTGGTGCTATAAATGCATCCATTGCCGATGGGGGCAAAATTGCACCATTATGAATAAAAGAGAAATCCTCATATACAAATGGGTGGGTGTTGTCTTGGCTAACGGGCAAGCCCTTAGTCGCCCAACGCAGGTGTAATAGCGAACCATCGGCAGAACTCTTAGCTAGCGCTTTCTTAAAGCTCTCACTTGTAACTGCCGTTTCAGGGGCGCGCTCTAAAGTTGCAACGCGCTCTGCGTGATTAATTGAAGCGATACCCCAGCCATCACAATGCACGGATGAAAGCGAGACGAATTCTTTAAAATTTGATCCAACTATATTTTCGAAAGTTGTTTTTTCATCGCTCACATAACCCATCAATCTACACATGTCGGCAATCTTATTGCTTTAGTAATAAGTAAAGCTGGGGCCGCGACCAGACGATCGCGGCCTCAGTGCAATACGACTTAGGCTACGTCTCTCCCTACGTGCTCCTGCGCGAACTTCTCCTCTGGCGACAGGACCAGCCGATGCCGACTGACCAACACGAAGTAGATGATGCCGACGGCGAACCAGCCGGCCACCCACAACACGCCCCGGGTATAGGCCGGGTCGCCGGTGAGTTGGACATACAGCGTTACAGCGGCAATGATCATAGTCAGCGTCGCTCCGGCGACACCCAGCGGGCTGCGGTACGGCCGGTCGAGATGCGGCATCTTCTTGCGCAACAGGATGAACGAGAGCGCTTGCAAGAAGTAGGAGAACATCGCACCGAAGACCGCCATGTTCAGCAGCATGCCGCCGATGGCGGTGCCACCGCGTGACTCGCCCAGACCGAACCAGAGCAACAACATCACCGTCAGCCCTAGCGCGCTGCCGAACACCATCGCCACATACGGGGTTTTGCGCTTACCGTGGGTAACCGAGAGGAACTGCGGGAAATAGCCGGCTCGGCTAAGCGAATAGATTTGCCGACCCTTGGCGAAGATAATCGTGTGGAAACTGGCGACCAAGCCCAGCACTGCGATCAGGGCCAGACCGCGGGCGAAGCCATCGCCGTAGATAGCCTTGAAGCCGTCCAGTAGCGGTTCGCCCGACTGCCCGAGCGCATGCGAACCAACGCCGATTACGGCCGGATTCAGCCAGAGAATCATCAACGCCGAGACGATCAGTGTGAACATGCCCCAGATAATGCCCCTGGGCATGTCGCGCTTTACATCAATCGACTCCTCAGCGGTCAGCGGCAGTTGCTCGATGGCCAGGAACAACCAGACCGCGAACGGCATCGCTGCCAGCACGCCGGCGATGCCCATCGGTAGAAACGGGCCGCCACCCTCCGCAAGTTTGACGCCATCCGCACCAACATCCATCGCCCAGCGGTTGAAGTCGATGTTGGGCAGGGCGCTCACCCAGAAGACCACCAGAGTGGCCAGCGCCGTCACGGTTATTACCACCGCAATCTTGAGCGACTGCTCCACGCCTAGGATGTTTAGGCCCACAAATATCAGGTAAAAAGCGATCCACCAGAGCGGCTGAAGATTGGTGGGGGTGTCGAAGATGCTGCCCATGTAACTGCCGATGAAGAATACGATTACCGCTGGGGTCAGCACATACATGACGTTTTCGGCTAGTCCAGTGATATAGCCGCCCCACGGACCCATGGTGCTACGCGCAAATGAGTAGGCACCACCGGTATGCGGCAGCGCCGGCGACATTTCGGCGAGCGAAAAGGTCAAGCCCAGGTACATCACCGCGATGAGGATCGCGGCGATCAGCATGCTGCCCCAGCCATTGGCCAGACCCAGATTCCAGCCCGAGAAATGGCCGGAAATAACCGCGCCCACTCCCAGCGCCCATAGCGACCCTACCCCGGCATAGCGGCGCAGTCCACGTTTATCGAAGTAGGCCTGATCGACCTTGGTGTAGCTAACTCCGGATTGCTTACTCATAGTCCCCCCAAGTATTGGCTCCGAATTGTTTTGCAACTATCCGTGCTCACGGAAATCGTGGAGCTTGGCCGACGCCCGTGTTAGTGCGTCTATAGTGCTCCCAAATTCCAGATAACGGAAGGACATTTGAACTTTATTTTTCGCTAATTTAACTGAATTCTTACGTACTTATGCAGAAGGCTTGCTGGCAGCTTGCGCCAGCATCTCCTCAAATTCCTTGCCGTTAAAAGCTCGTTCGGCCTCATCATATTTATGCATCCCCCAGTCCCAGAAATCAAAATCTAAGGTTGATGCCGAACTTTGAATCGATGCCCAGAGCGTCCAGCCATATTTTGCGAGCAAAGCAAATAACCAAGCCCGTGCAAATTTTTCAGGCCGCCATACCCCGTAATAAGCAGTGACCAGTTCTTCTAATTTTTCCAAATCTAGAAAAGCCTCGGCCCAAATATTGCCTAATTCAAAACAGGCATCATTATTTCCTGAGTATTCATAATCAATTAACCAAATCTTTTTACCATCGTCGATAAAATTACCTGGAAGTAAATCATTGTTGCAGGGCACAGTCCCTTCAGCTAGAACCGCAAGTGCTTTTGCAATTTTGCCGATTTGTATTTCATAATCGCGATAACGATCTGGCAATCTAAAACCGCGCTCTTGGACTACTTTTAAATAACGCGCTTGTACTTTAAACATGTCGAACTCATTGATAAATCGTTGCGATGCGTGAAGCATCCTGCAACTCTGCGCGATTCGGACTAGATTTTGCGATACATCACCTGCGCTATAAGTTCGACCAGACAGATAGCCAATGACAAGTAAGCCTTGCCCAGCAAGATAATCAAAGACTGGCGCCCCAATATTATTTTCGGCCGCTCGTTTCGAGTTCTCATATTCTGCATTTCGATCAATTGATAAGAGCGATGAATTATTACTTGAGATGCGCGCCACATATTTACCACTATCGGTGGTAATTAATAGATTTCTATTTGTTAAGCCACCTGAAAGTTCGGTTATCGTTGCCCGGCTTTTAAGGAGCGGAATTTGATTTAATAAAACCCCATAAAGTTCTTCAAATTCACTCTGGCTACTTGGCACCTTAATAGGATACATTTCAAACATGTCCGAAGGTAAGACCCCTGACCGCGCGCGAATAGTAATAATCGGTGGCGGAGTAGGTGGAACATCCGTTGCCTATCACTTGACCCAACTTGGGCAAAAAGATGTCGTTCTGCTCGATAGGAGCGAACTCACAAGTGGCTCAACATTTCATTCAGCCGGTTTGGTTGGCCAATTACGCGCAGACCCCACACTTACCAAGATGAATATGCATTCGGTTGATCTCTATCGGCAGTTAGAAAAAACTGATACCCCGCCGAGTTGGCGCGAATGCGGAAGTATTAAATTGGCTTCATCGCCAGAGAGAATGGAAGAAATTCGTCGCCAAATTGGGTGGGCTAAAACTTTTGGTTTAGACCTTACAGAAATTTCGCCTAGGCAGGCCCAAGAACTTTTTCCACTCATCGATCTGAAAGGTGTGGTCGGTGCTTGTTATATGGCAACTGATGGACAAGTTGATCCATCGCAATTAGCGATGGCGCTGGCAAATGGTGCACGCAAAGCTGGTGCAAAAATTCTAACTCACACTCGCGTTTTGAGTATTGAGACCAAAGATGGACGCGTCTCTAAAGTGATAACAGATAAAGGCGATATCGAGTGCGAGATTGTTGTTAATTGCGGTGGCATATATGCACCAGAAATTGGAAGGCTTTTAGATGTTCGCATTCCAATTGTTCCTATGAGCCATCAATATATGATTACTGATAATTTCTTAACTCCTGGTGCCCCACTTCTTCCATCACTTAGAGATCCAGATAATTTGATTTACTTTCGCCAAGAAGTAGATGGGTTGCTAATGGGTGGCTATGAAAGAAATTCCAAAGCATGGACAGCTGATTTCGAAAATTTTGATGACATTCCTAGTGATTTTAATGGACGCTTGTTGCCCGAAGATTGGGATCGCTTTGAAGATATCGCAGATGCTTCACAAAAACGCGTTCCGCAAATGGCAAAGATTGGCATTAAAAATTTCATCAATGGACCTGAAGGTTTTACTCCAGATAACGAATTTTGTTTAGGTGAGACGCAAATTGGTGGCTTTTATGTTGCTGCAGGTTTTTGCGCCCACGGAATTGCAGGGGCGGGTGGAATCGGAAAAGTAATGGCCGAATGGATCGTTGCAGGTGAGCCAACCATGGATTTGTGGCATATGGATATCAATCGCTTTGGCCAATCTTATAAATCACCTGATTACACGCTAAGGCGCATTAAAGAAAATTATGAAGAGTATTACGACATTCACTACCCTGGTGAAGAGCGCCAATCAGGGCGCCCGCTAAAGACATCTCCAGTTTATCAATGGCATAAAAATAGCGGCGCAGTATTTGGTGAAAAATCCGGCTGGGAACGTGTTAATTTCTACAAAACACATATAGGAGATGACAAATTGCGCCCCTTTGGATGGGCAGGAAATCATTGGTCATCTGCTGTAATGGTTGAACATCATGCAACGCGCAACGCTGCCGGGCTATTTGATGAATCAAGTTTCGCTAAATTTATTATAAGTGGTTCAAGAGCGCCAGAATTTCTCAATTTCGTCTGCGCAAATAACGTGGTGCGAGGCATAGGTCGCACGGTATACACACAAGCGCTTAATTCACGCGGCGGAATCGAATCCGATTACACCATAACGCAAACAGGTGAGTCTGAATTTTTCATTGTCACTGGGACTGCTTTCGCTACTCACGACCTAGTTTGGTTGCGCAAAATGGCGCGCGAAAATAATTTTAACGAACTCCAAATGCGCGATGTAACTTCAGAGTTAGCTTGCTTTGGAATTTGGGGACCTAAATCTCGCCAAATTTTGGAAACTCTAACCAATACAGAGTTAGGGCATAAAGAATTTCCCTTTATGCGCTCGCGCGAAATCGAATTAGCCCAAAGTAATGTGCGTCTTACTCGCATCACTTATGTGGGAGAGCTTGGATATGAAATATATCTGCCCATATCCGATGGTCTAAAAGTATGGGAAGCCATTATTTCTGCGGGTAACCCAATGGGCCTAGCGCCATGTGGTTATAAGGCGATCGAATCACTTCGATTGGAAAAAGGATATCGGGCATGGGCGGGTGAAATTAATAGCGAGACTTGCCCCTTTGAAGCAGGTTTAGATTTTGCAGTTGATATGACGAAAAATAATTTTATGGGCAAAGATGCATTAACAAAATTTACTCCGAAACGAAAATTAGTTGCCATCGTTTTTGATGACATTAGGCAAGTCCCTCTTGGAAATGAACCAATCCGCAAAGATGGCCAGATTATTGGGCGAGTTAAAAGTGGCGGACAGGGTTATACAATTGGGAAAGCAATTGGGTATGCATATTTACCAATGGAGCATGCAAATTTTGGAGCCAAAGTCGAGATTGAATTTTTTGGCAACTGGCAAACGGGAGTAATCACTAGCGAACCGCTGCATGATCCGACTAACTTGGCGATAAAAGCGTAATAAGGGCTAGCTCTCCTCTGATTAGTTATACAAACAAGAGTTTCTTTGACAGGATAGCCTTTAAGAATTTACCTAAGAAAGGTTCCCCATGGAGACCGCAATGCCAGCGCTGAGCGTTGATGCACTTAAAGAGGGCGTTAAGAATGGCACTATCGACACCGTAGTAGTTGCACTAACCGATATGCAGGGTCGTCTTACCGGCAAGCGCATTCACGGGCAGCATTTTGTTGATGAAGTTTTAAAACATGGCACCGAGGGTTGTAACTATTTGCTCGCCGTCGATGTTGATATGAATACTGTACAAGGTTATGAAATGTCCTCATGGGAACGTGGCTATAGCGATTTCGCACTTATCCCTGATTTAAATACGCTGCGAAGAATTCCTTGGCAAGAAGGGGCAGCAATGGTGCTCGCTGATGTTAAATGGCTAGATCACACCGATGTTGTTGCATCACCGCGACAAATTTTGCGAAAACAGATTGCAGCTCTAAAGGATGCTGGCATGAAAGCTATGTGTGGCACCGAACTTGAATTCGTATTGTTTACTGATACATACGAGGAAGCATGGAACAAGGCATATCGCGACCTAACGCCGGCCAACCAATACAACGTTGATTACTCCATCATGGGTGGCTCCCGCGTTGAACCACTCTTGCGCCGGATCCGGTTAGGAATGCAGGGCGCTGGGCTAATTGTAGAATCAGTTAAAGGTGAATGTAATTTTGGTCAACATGAGATTGCTTTCAAATACTCCGATGCCTTGTCTAACTGCGATAGCCATGTGATTTATAAAAATGGCGCAAAGGAAATTGCAGCCCAAGAAGGTTACGCCCTTACATTTATGGCCAAGCCAAATGAAAAAGAAGGCAACTCTTCACACATTCACTTATCATTTCGCGGTCTAAATGATGAATTAGTTATGGTTGATGAATCCGATAAAGAACACGGAATGAGCGAATTGGGTCGACAATTTATTGCTGGTCAGCTGGCACATATGCGCGAACTTTCCTTACTCTTTGCACCAAATATCAACTCATATAAACGCTATGTGCCTGGATCATTCGCGCCAACTGCAATTCGTTGGGGACGCGATAACCGTACTTGTGCCTTTCGTTTAGTTGGCCATGGACAAGGTTTGCGTTTAGAAAATCGCGTTCCAGGTGGTGATGTAAATCCTTATCTGGCAGTTGCAGGAATAATCGCTGCCGGCCTTGATGGAATTAATCAGAAATTAAAGGTAGAGCCAGCATTTACTGGAAATGCTTACGCATCCGATTCAGAGCGAGTTCCTTCTTCTATGCAAGAGGCGCTAGAGCTTTGGGAAAAGAGTTCTTGGGTAAAAGAAACTTTTGGCACAGAAGTGCAAGCCCACTATGCAAATATGGCACGCGTTGAATTGGCCGCCTATGGCAAAGCAGTAACTGATTGGGAGCTCTTCCGTAACTTCGAAAGGTTTTAAGCCGTGTCTACTTCCTATGATGTAATTAATCCTGCCACCGAAACCTTAGTTAGAAATGTAGCTCACTTAGATTTAGCCGCAACCGATGGGGTTATTGAAAAAGCTGCAAAAGCCTTTCAAAGTTGGCGCACGATCGCCCCAGGTGATCGCGGAAAACTTCTGCGTAGATTTGCCGAAGTAATTGCAGAGCACAAAGAAGAACTAGCAACCCTTGAAATTATTAACTCAGGCCACACACGTGGAAATGCTTTGTGGGAAGTCGATAATGTTGTAAATACTCTCACCTATTATTCGGCAGCCCCTGAGCGTTTATTCGGTAAGCAAATTCCGGTAGCGGACGGAATTGATATAACTTTTAAAGAACCGCTCGGAGTCGTTGGTGTGATTGTGCCGTGGAACTTCCCAATGCCAATTGCTGGATGGGGTTTTGCTCCAGCCCTTGCCGCTGGAAATACGGTTGTATTAAAACCTGCCGAATACACACCACTAACCGCAATGCGCATCGGCGAACTTGCCCTTGTAGCTGGAATTCCGGATGGTGTCTTTAATGTTTTGCCTGGCAAGGGAAGTGTGGTCGGAAATCGTTTCGTAACACATCCATTGGTTCGCAAAGTTGTGTTTACTGGTTCAACTAGTGTTGGAAAACAAATCATGGCAGGTTGTGCCGACCAAGTTAAGCGAGTAACGCTTGAACTAGGTGGTAAAAGTGCCAACATAATCTTCGCAGATGCCGATGTTGCAAAAGCAGCAGCTGGTGCGCCGGGGGCGGTATTTGATAATGCCGGACAAGATTGTTGTGCGCGTTCACGAATCTTGGTACAACGTTCGGTCTTTGATGCATTCATGGAAGGTTTCGAAGTAGCAGTTAAGAAATTTAGAGTCGAAGATCCATCCCTTGCGACATCAGATATGGGCCCACTGATTTCAAAAAAGCAATTTGATTCAGTACAAACTTATTTAGATGAACCAATTGCATTCACCGGTTCTGCGCCAACTGGTGCTGGCTATTGGATGGCACCAACGGTTTTGATGCCTAAAAATACCGAAGCGCGTTCTTGGCGTGAAGAAGTTTTTGGGCCAGTCGTCTCAGTTCTTGCCTTTGAAACCGAAGCTGATGCAATCGAGATGGCAAATGATTCGGAATATGGCTTGTCGGGTTCAATTTGGACCCGAGATGTTGGCCGTGCAATTCGTGTTTCGCGCGCGCTTGAAAGCGGCAATCTTTCAGTAAACTCAAATTCATCAGTTCGTTTTTGGACGCCTTTTGGCGGTTACAAACAATCAGGTCTTGGTCGTGAATTAGGCCCTGATGCACTTGATTCATTTACTGAGGTAAAGAACGTCTTTATCTCACAAGATTAGAAGAGGTTAACTACATGTCAAAACGTCTTGAAGGTCGTGTCGCAGTAATTACTGGCGCAGGCAGCGGAATTGGTTATGCAACCGCGCTTCGCTTGGCAAGTGAAGGCGCGAAAATTGTTGCAATCGATACAAATCCGGCAACTGGCGAAAAAATTGCTCAGGAAACTGACGGTATTTTCGTCAAGGCAGATGTAACAGTTACTGCCGAGGTTGAAAATATGTACAAGGTCGCCTTCGATACTTATGGTCGCATCGATATTGCATTTAACAATGCAGGAATTTCACCACCAGATGATGATTCAATTTTAACAACTGGTTTAGATGCTTGGGATCGCGTAAATCGTGTCAACTTAACTAGCGTTTTTCTCTGCTGTAAGTATGTAATTCCTTACATGCAAAAGGGCGGAAAAGGTTCAATTATCAACACGGCATCATTTGTTGCAACTATGGGAGCTGCAACATCTCAGATTGCATACACGGCATCTAAAGGTGGCGTGCTTTCAATGAGTCGCGAACTTGGTGTGCAGTTTGCTCGCGAAGGCATTCGAGTAAATGCGCTCTCCCCTGGGCCAGTAAATACTCCTATGCTCCAAGAACTCTTTGCTAAAGATAAAGAACGCGCTACTCGTCGCCTAGTTCATATTCCGATGGGGCGCTTTGCCGAGGCTAGCGAAATTGCAGCAGCAGTCGCTTTCTTGGCTAGCGATGACTCGTCTTTCATTACCGCATCAAATTTCTTAGTTGATGGTGGAATTTCTGGAGCCTACGTAACTCCTTTAGATAATTAAATTTTAAATGCGTTGAATTGGCGCGGTTGCGATGCGATCAAGAAATTGATCGACTAAATCGTAACCGCGCTGATTCGCCTCTGGCTCTTCAAATTTAGTTTGCGCACGTAAAATTTCCACGTTTACCCCCTCTGATTCAACTTCAACACAGCCACCATCCATGGCTAGCCATTGATCTAATACATTTAAATCTATTTCTGGATGAAATTGGACAGCAAGGGTGCGACCAAAAGTAAATGCTTGGGACGAAAGTGGAGTCCGCGCAATTTCTTTAGCCCCTGGCGGTAATTGCCAGCGATCCCAGTGATATTGAAACCATGGTCCGCGTGGAATTAGGGATTCGTCATCGCTTAAAATTAAATACCACCCAAGTTCAGCTTTAGGGGCTCGCGCAACCGAGCCGCCGAGGATGCGCGCCATTAATTGCCCGCCAAAACAAATTCCAAGTATTGGAATTCCGGCGTTGTGAACTTGGCGCAGTTGTTCTATCTCGGGGTTTAACCAATTTCCAATTCGCTCATCTTCCCAAGCCCCCCATGGCGCCCCCATCGGAACAACAGCATCGAATTCAAGCAGATTTGGCCACTGCACTTTCACATTTGGAGTATTAAAATTTGCCTCGTCAACAATTTTAAAACGCGTAATTTCATAACCACGATTCTCAAATTGTTTCCAGATTGGTCCGCCTACACTGGCATGGTCGTGCTCAATGAATATAGCGCGCTTGGACATGAGTGAAATATTACTTGATTAAGCGAATTGGTTCTTGTCCACGTGCAATTTGGCGCTCAAAGTATTTCTCACGTTTTTCATTAAAGGTTTTGGCTTCACCATCTGCTTTTTCTAGGAATGCGCCAAGTTCATCGCGTGCGGCTTGCCCATCACCAGTGAAATCGGTGCGCTCAAAAATATTCCACGCCCGCAAAACTGGAGCAATAACTTCTGCAAGGTGGGATTCAAGATCATAAATTCCAGCCAGCGCTATACCGACTGATTTTCGACCAAACCCTGGCATACCTACCCCCGGCATTGCAAAATTAACAACGACATCACTAATAGCGCGCATTGCAGCATTTGGTTGTAGTTCAAGCGCCTTACCTAAAAGATTGCGATAGAAAATCATGTGCAGATTTTCATCTAATGAAACTCGCTGCAGCATATTTTCACAAATTGGATCATTAGAAATCTTGCCGGTATTACGATGCGAAATTCGCGTTGCTAACTCTTGAAAAGTTACATAGGAAACGGTGTGCAACATATCTTGTTCATATGGGAATTGATAACCTAGAGACATATGTGCCATTCGTAGATCTTCTAATTCTTTAGGATCTACCCCGCGGGTTGCCATTAAATAATCGCGCATAACAATTCCGTGGCGATTTTCTTCAGCAGTCCAGCGTTCTAACCAATTACCCCATGCACCATCGCGGCCCATGGCCATTGCAATTTCAGTGTGATATCCAGGTAAATTATCTTCAGTTAAGAGATTTAAAACTAATGAATCTTGCGCAACTACCGTGAGATGCGAATCTTTAGCTTCCCACGCATCACCATTTAGCGGACCTGCAAAGTCGCGCCCCATTGACCATGGCACATATTCATGTGGGTACCAATCCCTCTGAATTTCTAAGTGGCGATTTAGCTCCACTGCAACCACAGGTTCAAGGTCTCTAATTAACTGAAATTGAATCTCCGGGTCAATTCTTGCCATGTTGAAACCCTACGCCAAAGAGCGTGTTACTCGCTAGTTATGAATTATTTTTTGCACGTAATTCTGCTTGTGTTGCGCGCCACTTGGCAATTTCGCCATGATTGCCACTTAATAAAATCTCGGGTACTGATATATCTCGCCACAGTGGTGGCTTTGTAAAATTGGGATACTCGAGAAAACCTTGCGTATTATGTGATTCTTCACTCAACGAATCTGGATTTCCGATGACGCCCGAAATAAGGCGAGCAATCGCTTCAATCATAACAATGGCTGCGACCTCACCCCCGCCGAGTACATAATCTCCAATTGAGATTTCATGAACTCGAATATTTTTATTCAAATAATTTTGCCCGCAATAATGTTGGCGTACTCGATCGTCGATTCCTTCGTAGCGACCACAAGCAAAAAGTAAATGATGTGCTTTTGAAAAACTTTCAGCCATTTTTTGGTCAAAGCGTTTCCCGGCAGGAGTCAGAATAATTAGATCGGTATCTTCAACCATTAAAGGATCCAGCGCCTGACCCCAAATTTCGGGCATCATAACCATGCCTGCACCACCACCATATGGAGTGTCATCAACGCTGTTGTGATTATTTATTGCAAAGGTGCGCAGATCATGAATTGCAATATCGACTATGCCTTGCTCTTGCGCCTTACCTAAAAGTGAAAGTTTAAGCGGGGCAAAGTAATCAGGGAAAATTGTTACTGCATCTATCTTCACTTTAATTCCCCTTCTATCACTGGTGGGATTACAATGATTCGTTTAGCTTTTATATCAACACTGGGAACTAACTGATGCACAAACGGAATAAGGGATTCTCCATTTGCGCTGGTAATAGAGAGTAAATCTTGACTAGGTAGATTAATCACGTCACTAACTACACCGTATTTATCACCATTTTCTAAATAAGCTGTACAGCCGATTAGTTGCAAAACGTGATATTCATCTTCGTTATCACTTTCTTCGTTGATATCAACTTCGGCATAAAGTAGCGTATCTTTGAGTTTTTCAATTCCATTTCTGTCAGTGATTCCGACAAAGCCCAACAATAAAATCCCGTTATGTACGCGGCCAGAAGAAATAGTTAATTTTCCATGCGCATCAGTATCCACCTGTGTGCCAATTGCAAAGCGGCGATCAGGATCAGCAGTTCGAACTTCGATTGTCGCTTCGCCCGAAATTGCGTGAGCGCGACCTATTCGCCCAACGAGTAAGCGCATGGCGCTAACTTTTTTGTTAGCGAGCCTCGTCGGTCTCTATGAGATCGACGCGGATTGTACGGCCTGCTAGCGCGCTTACAACGGTGCGAAGTGCTTTAGCAGTGCGGCCGTTGCGACCGATAACTTTGCCAATATCTTCTGGATTAACACGAACTTCCAGAGTTGTACCTCGGCGGTGTGTTACTTCCTTGACTACAACATCTTGCGGGTTATCTACGATTCCCTTAACTAAATGTTCTAGCGCTTCATCCATCATGATTTTTCAGGCGCCGATTTGTCAACAGATGTTGCTTCAACAGATGTTGTGTCAACAGATGTTGCTTCTACAACTGGAATTTCAACAACTGGCGCATTCTCAACAACTGGAGTTTCACCAACCTCTACCGGAGTTGATTTAGCTGCCAACTTCTCTTGTGCTTTCTTCTTAAGAGTTGTTGCGCCTTCTTTTGGTTCACCCATTGCTTGCTTAACTGCGGCTTCATAAGCAACGTGCTTACCAATGCGAGCAGGTGCAACCTTTAGCGTGCCTTCTGTTCCAGGCAGACCTTTATGTTTTTGCCAATCTCCAGTGATCTTTAGGAGCACTTCTACTGCCTCACTTGGAAGCGCACCGGTACCGAGCCAATAAAGGGCACGCTCTGAATTAATTTCAATTAGCGATGGCTCTTGCCCTGGGGCGTAGCGACCAATTTCTTCAATTGATAATCCATTACGTGCTTTACGAGAATCGGTAACAACGATGCGAAAATATGGTGTGCGAATTTTACCCATGCGCATTAAGCGAATTTTTGTAGCCAAGAAAGTTGTACTCCTTGAAAAGTGTGTCGTATCAGTTACTCGCAGCGGGGTGCGCGATCAAAAGATTCGACTGTGGATTCGGATGTTGCTGGGGGTAGAGGGCCCCATCAACAGGTGCCCAATCTTGCCATGAGCCTAGCCAGATGTGAAATCGTGTCCTAGCGCCCTTCTTCGGCCGCTCTCTTTGCTGGATTTCCTGACTTAGATTTCTTCTTTTGAGGCGCGCGTTTACTCGCAATCGGTGACATGGCAGGCATATTCATCGCCAACATCGGCGCTGGCACTGCCCCGCTTCGAACTTGCTTCATCATCTTTTGCGCCGCACTAAAACGCTCGACTAATGAATTTACATCCGAGACGCTACGCCCACTTCCTAGTGCAATTCGTGCACGTCGCGAGCCGTTTAGCACCTTGGGATTTCGACGCTCAGTTAATGTCATTGATTGCACAATTGATTTTGTGCGAATGATTTCGCTCTCATCAAAATTTTCTATCTGTTTTTTCATCGCACCAGAACCTGGGAGCATTCCAAGTAACTTGCCCATAGAACCCATCTTTGACATTGCTTGTAACTGTTCTAGAAAATCCGCTAATGTGAAATCTTCGCCACTGGCAAACTTTGCTTCTAACTTTTCCGAGGTATCGCTATCAAAAGCTTTCTTAGCCGTCTCGGCAAGGGTTGCGACATCGCCCATTCCCAAAATACGTGAAGCCATGCGATCGGGATAGAAAATATCAAAATCACTTAACTTCTCCCCCGTTGATACAAACATAATCGGGCGCTTGGTCATCGATGCAATCGATAGTGCGGCGCCGCCTCGAGCATCACCATCTAGTTTGGTAAGAACTACACCGTCAAAACCAACACCATCTAAGAATGCTTGTGAAGTACGAACCGCATCTTGTCCAATCATGGAATCTACGACAAATAGAATCTCATCAGGATTAATAGCATCACGAATAGAGCTAGCTTCTCTCATTAAATCTTCATCTACGCCGAGTCGACCCGCGGTATCGACAATAACTATGTTGTATAACTTGCTCTTTGCAAAGGCGAGGCCATCACTTGCAACTTGGACTGGGTTGCCAACGCCATTGCCCGCCTCTGGCGCAAAGACTGGAACGCCAGCGTTCTGACCAATTACCTGTAATTGCGTTACTGCATTCAGGCGCTGCAGATCAGCGGCCACTAAGAGCGGTGTATCCCCATTTTGGGCAAAGTACTTGGCAAGTTTTCCAGCAAGAGTTGTTTTACCAGCACCCTGTAGGCCCGCCAACATAATTACAGTCGGTGGATTCTTTGCAAGGCGAACTCTGCGGGCTTGGCCCCCAAGAATTTCGATCAAAGTCGAATTAATAATTTCAAAAATAACCTGTGCCTGATTAGTTCCAGCCTGCAAAGTCGGCAATTTTGCGAGAGATTTTTCTCTTATATTTTTAACAAAATCTTCAACCACAGTAATGGCAACATCTGATTCAAGGAGTGCTTCACGAATTTGTTGACAAGTTGTCTCAATGTCTGCCATTGATATTTTTCCGCGTGAGCGCAGCGAAGAAAGTGCTGTGCTAAATCGGTTTGCTAATGACTCAAACATAAGAGGGCAAGCCTACTTCAGCGCTAGCGCCAATCGATCACAAACTTCATCACAGCGTTGCTGGGAAAGTGGCCCGCCTGATATTTCGGTCACATACAAGGTATCAATGGCTTCTGCTCCAAGGGTTGTGACAATAGCTGATCGAATATCAACGCGCGATTGAGTAATTGCGGCACCAATGATGAAAAGTAATCCCGGTCGGTCATGGCTTCGCACTTCAAAAATAGTTGCACCGGTGGCAGATTGTGCAATTGCTTCGACCACCGGTGGTGGAACTGGAATTGTAGGTAATTTTGCATAGGCTTTTGCTCGTTCATTAATCTTTTCTTCGATATTAATTAATCCTTTAAGCGCGCGATCAATCTCGCGCTTTAGCGAACTTGCGCTAACACTTGGAGCATTTGGATCAGGATTTACAATCCATTTCATAACCGCTGATGAGCCATGTGTTTTGGTTCGGGCAGAGCGCACATCAAGTCTGGCTAGATTTAAAACCCCTGCGACGATGGAGAGTAAACCTGGCTTATCGGGTGAAATTATTTCTATGGAATAACCATCACCGTATGCTTCTAGCGTAACTTTGAGAAGACCAGATTCAGCAACCAAGCGTTGTTCTTCGCTTAATTCTAATTGCTGTGGATATATTGCCCCAGACATTGCATTTTTTACGCGCGACACTAAATCTGCAACTAGCGATGCTTTCCAATCACTCCAAGCTGCGCGCCCAGTTGCTTCACCATCTGCGATGCTCAGGGCATGTAGTAATTCTAAAGTCGCAATATCTGGAATTAGAGTTAAAACCGATTCGATCGTTGCTGGGTCATCTAAATCACGCCGGGTAGCCGTTGCCGATAAAAGTAAATGCTGCTCAATTAGAATTTTAATAGTTAAAACATCGGCCTCATCAAAACCAATACGGCGCGCCATTGGTTCTATTAATTCTGAGCCGCGACGTGAATGATCTTCTTGAGTACCTTTACCAATGTCATGAAAGAGCGCGGCGAAAAGTAATAAATCGGGACGGCGAACTCGGCGCGTTAGAGCGCTGGCGCAGACTGCAGTTTCCACCATATGTCTATCTACAGTGTGTCGATGTAAAAAATTTCGCTGTGGAAGCGAACGCACTGCTTTCCATTCAGGCAGATAATGAAAGATTATTTCTTCTTGATCTAGCGCTTCAAAAACTCGCACCATTGCAATACCGCTACCAATTAGCGTAATTAGTGATTCACGTGCTTCGCGCGGCCATGGTGCTGGTAGCGCACCGATGCCCTTATTAAGTTCTCCAGCGATAGCTAAGCAAGAATCCAACGAGAGCGGCAAACCTAATTGGGCAGCCGTTGCTGCAGCACGAAGAGCTACCACCGGATCACTTGCCATAGAAATTTGTGGGTCGATAACAACCTCTTTATTGGCCACATATATATTTTTTGCAACCGATGTGCTGCGGGGCTTTAGAAAAAAACGTCCGAATCCATCTTTACCGCGATGAGCTAAGCGATACCAAGTGGATTCCAAAAGATAATCAACAGATCGCGCTGAGCGGGCAACATCGCTCATAAGGGCATCAGCATCTGCATAATCTAAATGTGCTGCAACTTTATCTTGTTCTTGGAAGAGAAGGCGATCCTTATTTCGGCCACTTGTTTCATGCAGAGTCTCACGAATATTTGCTAGCGTTGATTCGGCCCAACTTATACGCTCTAGCGCAACGTTTAGTGTTCCGCTCATAGCAATCGCGCGCAAAGCGCTTATATCGCGAAGGCCACCGCGCGCTTCTTTCAAATCAGGTTCTAATAAATATGCCAATTCTCCAGCGCGCTCGTGTCGCTTAATTAAATTTTCTCGCAAATTGCGCAAATGTTTCATTGAGTTCTTGCGCCAGTCTTCAATTGCATCATGCTTAACTGCTGCAACTAGTTCGGCATCCCCACAAATAAGGCGAATATCTAACAGGCCTAAGGCAACAATTAAATCGGCGCTGGCAGCGATGCGCGTTTCGCCGCGGGTGCGCACCGAATGGTCTACTGAAGTTTTATCCCAAAGCGGGTAAAGAAGTTTATTGACGAATTCGCTTAATTTGTCACTCTTTATATGTCCTTGATGCAAGATAAGAATATCTAAATCAGAACCAGGAGAAAGTTCGCCGCGGCCATAACCACCGACCGCGGCGAGTGCAATCCCTTTGGGTGAAATATTTAATTCACCTATAGCGCCCTCAAATAGTGAAATTAGATATCGATCTCTCTCGTTGGATCGATTACGTCTTTCACGTGTTGCCATAAGGCGATCTTAGATTGCCTCACTTCCGCGCTCACCAGTACGAACACGGACAATTTGATCTACTGGTGTTGTCCAAACCTTTCCATCACCAATAGATCCAGTTGATGCCGCTTTAACAATTACATCTACTACGGCATCGGCATCGGCATCATCTACCAGAACTTCTAGACGAACTTTTGGAACAAGGTCTACTGTGTATTCAGCACCGCGATAAACCTCGGTATGTCCACGTTGTCGACCAAATCCACTTGCCTCTGAAACCGTCATTCCATGTACGCCATGTGCTTGTAGAGCATTTTTTACATCATCAAGTTTAAATGGTTTTAAAATTGCAGTTATTAGTTTCATTAGAAGGAACCTCCACGTGATGAGCTGGTCATTTCATAGGCACTTTCTGCATGTTCATTTAAATCAATACCTTCGATTTCAGAATCTTGTTTGACCCTAAAACCAATGGTCTTTTCAATAATAAATCCAAGCACTAGTGTGACAAGGAAAGAATAAATGGCAACTAAGCCAACTCCAAGGGCTTGCTTGCCAAGTAGAACCGTTCCGCCACCATATAACAATCCATCAAGTCCGACGCTATTAACAACACTGGTGCCAAATATTCCGATTGCAAGGCAACCCCAAATACCGCCGACTAAGTGCACTGCTACTACGTCGAGAGAATCATCAAATCCCAACTTATATTTTATTCCAACGCAAAGTGCACAGAGGATTCCAGCAACAAGGCCGATCACCACCGCTGCCCATGGCGCAACAAAGGCACAAGCAGGTGTAATTGCCACGAGACCAGCAATTGCCCCAGAGGCTGCGCCAAGAGATGTTGGATGTCCATTGCGAATTTTTTCTACAAGAATCCAACCAAGTAGCCCGGCAGCAGCTGCAACTTGTGTATTTAACAATACAAGTCCTGCAATTCCATTTGCAGCTAGCGCAGATCCGGCATTAAAACCAAACCATCCAAACCACAAGAGAGCAGAACCAAGCAATACCAGCGGCAAGGAATGTGGCCGCATTGATTCCTTACGCCAAGCAACGCGCTTACCAAGAATAATTGCAAGTGCTAATCCAGCAGCGCCTGCATTGATATGTACTGCTGTACCACCTGCAAAATCTTGAATACCTTTGCCTGCAAGGAAACCTGTTCCAGTTATGGTATCGCCAACTTTATTCCCAAATGCAAAAACCCAGTGCGCAACTGGGAAATAAACAATTGTGCTCCAAATTGCAACAAAGACTGCCCATGCGGTGAACTTTGTTCGATCAGCAATTGCACCAGAAATTAGCGCTGGAGTGATAATCGCGAACATCAATTGGAATGCAGCAAAGACAAGGACTGGAATTGGATAAACTCCACCATTATTAGTGAAATCATTTACCATCCCACCAAGTCCGGATAACGAAAAAGCACCATACCAAGGCGAATTCCCTTTATATCCAAATACTAATTCAAAACCATAGATAACCCAGATAACGCTGACAATTCCAATTGTTACAAAGGACATCATCATCATATTTAAAACACTCTTAGTGCGAACCATGCCACCATAAAAAAATGCGAGACCAGGAGTCATAAGTAATACAAGTGCAGTACTCGCCAACATCCAAGCCGTATCACCAGAATTGAGAACAACATCATTCATATTTAACAACTTTCATAAGGCGGGGAAAATATGTTCTCGCCATTGAGATGGGGCAAAGATGCCCTCCCATGATTACGAGAAGCGCTCTCTTATGTTACGAAAATGTAAAAAGTTAGGCGATTAACCCTTGAATGTAACTTTGGGAGTCAAAAGGTGCGAAATCACCCTCTGATTCTCCCGTGCCTACCCACTTTATTGGGATCTGCAATTGGTTTTCAATGGCAAGGGCTACCCCACCGCGGGCGCTGCCATCTAGTTTTGTAAGAATAATTCCGCTGACATCGACACTTTCGGTAAAGATTTTTGCTTGGGCCAGCCCATTTTGCCCAGTAGTTGCATCAATAACCAGTAAAACTTCATCGATTAGTAAAACTTTTTCAACTACTCGCTTAATTTTTCCTAGCTCTGCCATTAAATCATTCTTATTATGAAGTCGCCCTGCCGTATCAATAATCAAAAAATCAACGTTTCTACTTTTAGCGACCGTGGCCGCATCAAATGCAACGGATGCCGGATCGGAATTATCTTTGCCGCAAATAACTTCAATGCCGATTCGCTTGCCCCAAGTTTGCAATTGCTGGACTGCGCCAGCACGAAAAGTATCACCGGCACATAGTAAAACAGCTTTACCGCTCTCTTTTAATAGATGAGCTAATTTTGCAACCGTAGTTGTCTTACCAGTTCCATTAACACCTACCATCAGAATTGTCGTTGTACCAGTTGAAGATTGCCTTATTTTCCGATCGGAAGTAGATAATTGAGATAATAAAATTTGTCTAAGTGCTAATTCAGTATCCTCGCTCTTTACCTTTTTAGCTTCCGCTATTAACCCTCTTGAAAGCGATGGGCCCAAATCAGATAAAAGAAGTTCTCTTTCAAGTTCGGCCCAATCTGCTGCCGAAAAATCAGCTGAGACTTTTATTTTTGCAATAAACTTACTAAATAGGCTCATTAACTTGCATCGGATTCGCGAAGTCGTTGTGAAATAACTTCTGTCACACCGTCCCCACGCATGGTGACGCCGTATAGGGCATCTGCAATTTCCATTGTACGTTTTTGGTGGGTGATAATAATTAGTTGCGAACTTGCACGAAGTTCTTCCATAACACCGAGTAAGCGACCCAAGTTCACATCATCGAGGGCGGCTTCAACTTCATCTAAAACATAGAAAGGACTTGGTCGGGCTTTAAAGATAGCAATCAACATCGCCACCGCAGTTAGAGATTTTTCTCCACCAGAGAGAAGTGATAGACGTTTAATACGCTTTCCAGGTGGGCGAGCTTCTACATCTACGCCACTATTGATTGGATCATCAGGATTAGTCAAAATTAATCGGCCATCGCCACCAGGAAATAGGCGCGCAAATATATCTTCAAAATGTTGCGCAGTATCTGCAAATGCATCCATAAAAATTTTCTGAACGCGTTCGTCAACTTCTTTAATAATAGAGAGAAGGTCTTTCTTTGTACTCTTTAAATCTTCAAGTTGTTCTGCAAGAAACTTTAAACGTTCTTCAAGGGCGGTAAATTCTTCAAGGGCGAGCGGGTTAATTTTTCCAAGTAGAGTCAAAGAGCGCTCAGTGGCTGCAAGGCGTTTTTCTTGTTGATCTCTGCGATAAGGAATTAATTCCGTTGCAACGATTTCACCTGTTTCGGTCTCAAAAAACGTTGGCACGTCTTTATCTGGACCATATTCACCAATTAAAATCGCCGTATCAATACCGAATTCCTCAACTGTTTTAAGTTCTAGATTCTCAATTCGTAAACGCTGTTCAGCGCGTGCGATTTCATCACGGTGAACGCTAGAGGTTAATTGGTCAAGTTCAGTAGTTAGTTCACGCCCCCGTACTCGAATAGTTAGAGTCTCACCTTCACGCGCCACGCGAGATTCTTCAAGTCGCGAACGTTCAGTAGCTGCTTTTGCTATGGATCTCTCAATATGGATAAGGGCTTCATATGCCGCTTCGGCAATTGCTTGCGAAATTATCGCTCCGCGTGCTCGCGCACCACGACGCGATACCGCCCGCGCAGATGCTTCGCGCTCGGCCAGAGCAGTTGCTTCGAGTGTTTGCGCGCGCGCAGCAACTGAATCTACGCGTTCTTCAATTGTGCGTACTGCAAGTCGAGCTTCAATTTCAGTAGTGCGCGCATTAGATACTTCATTTCTCAAAATTTCAGTATATGAATGATCCGGTTGAGTAATTTCCCCGCGCTGTTGCAATTGATTCTGAGCAATTACTAATTCGTCATCATCACGAGATTTCGCACCACTGGCTTCAGCAATTAGTTGGTTAAGACGGCTTACTTCAGCCGATGCAGATTTCATATTTTGTCCAGCCCTAGCTAGTTGTTCAGTTAGCGCTGCAATTCTGGAATCAGATTCGGTCAATTTTGAAAGGGCCAAATCGAATTCGCTCTGGCGCGATTCAACGTGCTGATTTGCAGTCGAAATTTCAAATCGTAAGCGATCACAGGTGTGCGAAAGTTCAACTAATTTCTTTTCTAGGGTGTCAACGAGAGTTTCGATTTCAATGAGGGATGAAGAAGATTGTGAACCACCGCTGGCATGAGATTGATTAATTACATCCCCGTCACGAGTTACTACAGTTAAATGTGGATGTGAGCCAATAATAGATTCTGCAGATAGCGGGGAATCAGCAACAACAATTGAGTCAAGCAGAGTTGCTAAAAGTTCACTTATTTTGGATGAGCGAATATGCGAACTCAATGGGTTTAACCCTGTAGGAACTGTACGCAGATTTTTTCCAGCACCACCTTGATAAACAAGAATATCGGCTTGTCCAAGATTTTCGCTGCGAAGTGTGGTCAGCGCAGTAATTGCCGAATTCAAATCGGTAACAACAATAGCATTGGCATATCTGCCAAGAGCAGCTGCTGCGGCCGCCTCCCAGCCAGAATCAATCTCTAAAAGTGATGCAAGACTTCCAAGAATTGAAAGACCGCGTGAATCATTAAGTAGGGCGGCGGCACCATCGCGACTTGTGGAAGTTAATTTAATTGCTTCCAATTTAGATTCGACACCGTTGCGTTCGCGATCAGCAACACGCTCGGCCTCAATTACTTCGCTCAATACGCTTTTTGCAGAGTTAAGCGCGCCTCTTGCACTTTCAAATTGCGAATCTAAACCAAGTTCGCCCGAATCAGCGCTAGCAATTTCTAATTCGTAGACCGAATAGTCACGCTTAGCACTTTCTACGCGAGCATTGGCTTCGTCTCTAGCTTTAGCTAAACGGGCAATTTCACTAGCAATTGCTTCAAGACGAGCCGCAAGTGATTTGATGTGACCTTCTTGGCGCGCAGTACCTTCGCGAGCATCGGCAATTGCGCGCATTGCTGCAGCAATTTTATCTTCATCAATACGAAGCGCATTTTCGGCATCTAATAATTGCGCAGTTGCTAATTCAAGTCCGGCTTGCGCCGAAGTTACATTGTTGCGAAGTGTTAATTCTTCTGCACGCAAAGTTTGAGCTTCACGTTCAAGGCTTTCCGGATCGCGCCCAAGTGTGCGCGCTTCTTCAGCTTCTTCTGCCAGAAAACGCGAACGCTCTTGTGCCAAAGATTGAGTTCCACGAAATTTTTCACGCAACGAACTTAATTGGTAATAGCTCTCTTGTGCTTGAACTAAAAGTGGACTTTCAAATGCGGCTTGCGCATCGAGTACTTCTTCACGATTTCGAGTTCGATCTAAATCGGCTTCGACAATGCGGCGGCGCTCACGTAAGGAATTCTCGTCGGCAACTTCAGCGGTAAGTGTTTTCGAAAGCGAGATGTAATCATCGGCAAGTAAGCGCAACTTTGCATCACGCAGATCGGCTTGAATTGTTGCCGCTTTCTTTGCAACTTCTGCTTGTTTTCCTAGTGGGCGCAATTGGCGGCGTAATTCAAGCGTTAAATCTTGAACGCGCGCTAGGTTGGCCTGCATCGAATCGAGTTTGCGAAGCGCTTTTTCTTTACGCTTACGATGTTTTAATACGCCCGCTGCCTCTTCAATAAAACCACGACGCTCTTCTGGCGTGGCCATCAAAATCGCATCAAGTTGACCTTGACCAACGATTACGTGCATTTCACGCCCAATCCCCGAATCGCTGAGCAATTCTTGAACATCTAATAAGCGCGTTGCTTCTCCATTAATTTGATATTCGCTCTGTCCATTGCGAAAAAGAATGCGTGAAATTGTTACTTCGCTAAATTCAATCGGTAGTGCACCATCTGTGTTATCAATTGTTAAGGAAACCTCTGCGCGACCAAGTGGTGCGCGAGCGCTTGTTCCAGCGAAAATTACATCTTCCATTTTTCCGCCGCGTAGTGATTTAGGACCTTGCTCACCCATAACCCATGTAAGTGCGTCAACAACGTTACTTTTGCCAGAACCGTTGGGACCAACAACGCAGGTGATTCCTGGTTCAAGGCGCAGCGTTGTGGTAGAGGCAAAGGACTTAAAGCCCTTAAGGGTGATGCTCTTCAAATACACGCGGCAAACCTATCGCTTCGGGCGGTGATTTTTAGAGTGCGACTAGCCTAAAAAGAAGTGAGTTACGCCTGCGGTGGTATTTCACTCTTAAGGCTTTCATAGGCAATACGCGCTGCAACTTGTTCAGCCTCGCGTTTGCTCTTTCCGGCACCCTCGCTAAGGGCAGCGCCCGCAAGCATTGCCACTGCAGTGAAATTCTTATCGTGATCTGGTCCTTCTTCGGTTACAAGATATTCGGGGGTTCCTTTATTTAGGGATGCAGCTAACTCTTGAAGTGCGGTCTTGCCGTCTAAACCAGCGCCACGTGCAACAGCGCCGGCCATTGTGGATTGAATTAAATCTCGCACAATTAGTGTGCATTTCTCAAATCCAAATTGTAAATAAATCGCACCGATTAGCGCTTCGAGGGCATCGGCTAAAAGTGAATTTTTATCGCGCCCTCCTGTTACTTCTTCGCCTTTACCAAGACGAATAAATTTTCCAAGATCTAATTCGCGCGCAATATCGGCTAGCGCGCGCATATTTACAATGCCAGAGCGCAGCGGTGATAGGCGACTTTCATCTAAATCTGGATAACGAATATATAGTTCTTCAGTAACTATTAATCCAAGAACTGAATCGCCTAGAAATTCAAGTCGTTCGTTTGTTTCTTTACTTCCCGATTCGTATGCAAATGAACGATGAGTAAAAGCCAACTCAAGCAAGGCGGGTTCAATATCTAGACCCAACCGCTTAGCTAGCAACGAGCGCAGCTCAGACCTCTATTACCTGACGACGGTTATAAGTACCGCAAGTTGGGCAGGCGGTGTGTTGCAATTTTGGTTGCTGACACTGTGGACATGCCGCAAGTGCTGCTGGCGTTGTCTTCCACTGGCTTCGGCGTGAGCGCGTCTTAGAACGCGACATTTTTCGCTTTGGTACTGGCATCTCTGCTACTTCCTAACGTGGCTTCAAATCTATGCGTGCAAGTTGATTTGCAAGGGGATTAGTATCGCGCAAAATGCTCAATTCTTGAAATCGGGGTCAATCTCAGGCTGGGAGGCAAGGCCAGATAATTTCCCCCATCTGGCATCAATGAGCTCATGAGCATGATTAGGTGACAGGCTGGCCCATTTCTCCCCGCACTCTTGGCATAGTCCCGCACACTCTGGGCTGCATAGCGGATTAATCGGAAGCGCCAGCACGATTGCATCCCGAATTGGAATTTCTAAATCCATAACATCACCAGCCATATGCAATTCATCATCATAATCTAAATCATCCTCATTTTTTTCAATAACTTTTTTTCGACGCGCGCCACGTTCGGGTTTGCTCTCATAAAAATACAACTCTTGAATTGGGCGATCAATTTCTACTTTGACTGGGACAAGACATCGAATACATTCACCAAAAGCTGTTGCATAAATTTGCGCAGTTAGAAGTACGCCCTGCGCTACCGCTTCTAGGCGCGCATCAACTTCGATGATTTCACCAGCAGGAATTGCTATTAGCTCAACGCCAACTTTTTCAATAATCTTCAAATCAAGCTGGTATTGCCTCATCTCACCGGCTCGCCTAGGCAATTCGTGAGTATTTAATTTAAAGATTTCACTTGGCATTGCCATGGAGCTTACTTTTCGTCAGAGAGTTGGGAAAGAATATCCTTGTCATCAGCTCCCGCTAAACGTTCACGGCCGCGCGTTACTGCATCTATGGTTTTGTTTAGGATGACTTCTAGAGTTGCCAGACGGCCATCGATATAGACTTCGACTTCTTCTCGCTCTTCTGCGGCAGTAATTTTTACATCCCTGAGAATTTTCCTGGCTTCAGCACGCGCGGCTTGCACGATCCCAGCCTGCTCGATCATACGCGCAACATCTTCGCGAGCCATGGTAATCATATTTTCGCAACTTACTCTGCCATCTTCAATGATTGCATCGCGAGTGGCTAAAACTTTTTGGGCAGCTGCTAGGTCGGCCGGAAGAGCTGCACGAGCATCATCTAGAAGTTCTAACATTTCTCCGCGGTGTACAACACACGAAGCCGATAGCGGAACTCCACGGGCCTCTTCAACCATAGTGATGGCACTGCTTAATTTCTCAACTGATTCCATGGATTATTTTCCTGCCATTCTCTTTTTTAAAGCTTTATTAATCACTGGTGGAACCATGCTAGAAACGTCACCGTTAAAATGCGCCAACTCTTTCACAATCGATGATGATAAAAATGAATGCATTGGCGAAGTAGCCATAAACATCGTTTCTACTCCAGAACCTTGTAAATTTACTTGTGCCATTTGAAGTTCATAATCAAAATCAGTAATAGCGCGCAGACCTTTTACAATCGCCGTGATTGAGTTGCGCTTGCAATAATCAACTAGCAATCCGCTCCATGAATCCACAACTACATTTGGAAATTTAGTAGTAGTCTCGCGAATCATTTCCATTCGTTCGGCCACGGTAAATAGACTGGCTTTTGTGCGATTTTCAAGAACTGCAACAACAACTTGATCAAAATGAGAACTAGCACGCTTGATAATGTCTATGTGTCCATATGTAATTGGATCAAAAGAGCCTGGGCAAACAGCGCGATTCATGGTGTCAACGCTAGCAATAGATGGCTTACTTATCCATTGCGCGCTTAAATCAAGGCTTGTAATTTGCATAATAAATCGTTGCTTGCCCATAATTGCGTTCACGCACCGATTCAAAGTGTGGGGGCCAATTAAAGCGTGAACTCTTTGAAGTTCGCTCGATTGCAATAAATGCATCACTACTTAGAAATTGGCCACTATGTAAATCAGTCAGCAACGCTTCTAGATCGGTATCTGGAAAATCATAAGGTGGATCTATATAAACCAAGTGATAGAGACATTTAGGTGGATCACTTATAAAACGCTGCGCCAACATGCAATAAAGATGAAATTTGCCAATGGGTTTTGATTTCAAAACTAATTCTCCATTAGTGTTGATGGTTCTTTGTGCGCTGCTATCTTTTTCTACCGCGTGAACAAGCGTTGCACCACGTGAGAGCGCTTCTAACCCAATTGCGCCCGAGCCTGCAAAGAGATCTAAAACATGTAAGCCTAAAAAGCCACCGAATTCAGAAGTCAGTGATGAGAAAAGCCCTTCGCGCGCACGATCTGATGTTGGTCTGGTTGCGCCAGCAACGCTGCTCAAAGTCCGACCTTTTGCAACTCCAGCAATGATTCTCATATTTCTTAACCCTTATCCAAGTAATCTACTGCGCTATCTCGGCGCAATATTGACAATTCTCTTTCGAGTGCAGGATAACTTCGCAAATCATTAGTTTCACCGATTAATTCTTCGGCATCTTTTCGAGCCAAATCAATTAAATCCTCATCGCGCAAAACTCGAAGCAATCGCAGGTGAGAACGGGTTCCAGATTGATCAGCTCCCAAAACATCGCCTTCGCGTCTCTGTTCTAAATCAATTCTTGAAAGTTCAAACCCATCAAGAATTGCCGCAACCGCATCGAGGCGCGCTCTTGCAGATGAATCGGCGGGTGTGCTCGTTACTAATAAACAAAGCCCCGGAGAAGTTCCGCGACCTACCCGACCCCGTAATTGGTGTAATTGCGAAACACCGAAGCGATCTGCATCCATAATTACCATAACTGTTGCGTTGGCAACATCTACGCCAACTTCGATAACTGTCGTAGAAACGAGCACATCGATATCGCCTTGGGCAAAAGCGGCCATTGTCGCTTCTTTGAGTTCGCTGGCTTGGCGACCGTGCAAAGGAGCTAATCTCAAAGCAGATAGTGCCCCCTTTGCTAATCGCGGTTCCAATTCTTCTACCGATGTTATGTCATTAGAACTTTCTCCAAACAAAAATTCCAAATCGCAATCAGCCGATGTGCCTTCGCTGATGCGTGGCGCAACGATGTAGGCCTGATGCTTAAGGGCCACTTCCTCGCTAATACGCGACCAAGCACGTTCCAAATAATTTGGTTTCTCGAGTACTGGAATAACATGTGTAGTAATTGGCTGGCGTCCTAATGGTAATTCGCGAAGTGTGGAAATATCTAAATCTCCAAAGACCGTCATTGCAACGGTGCGAGGAATTGGTGTTGCCGTCATAACAAGTAAATGCGGTGGTTGCTCTGCTTTTTCTTTAAGCGCATCGCGTTGCTCTACCCCAAAACGATGTTGTTCATCTACAACAATTAATCCCAAATCTTTGAACTCAACTTTTTCGCCCAGTAGCGCGTGCGTTCCAATAATAATTCCGGCTTCACCAGTTGTTGCAAGTACCAACGCTTCTTTGCGTGCAGCAGAGGATTGCGAACCAGTTAGCAGTGTTACTTGCGTGGATTTTTCATCACTGCCTAACATCCCACTAAGGGCTCGCGCGCCTAAAAATTTTCTAATTGTTCGCAGATGTTGGGCTGCCAAAACCTCAGTGGGTGCAAGAAAAGCTGCCTGTCCCCCGCTATCTACAACGGCCAACATAGCACGCAGTGCAACGATGGTTTTACCCGAACCAACTTCGCCTTGTAATAAACGATGCATCGGGTGATCTTGGGCTAAATCTTTTTCGATTTCAGCACAGACCGCTTTCTGTCCAGCCGTTAAATCAAATGGAAGTGACTTATCAAATTCTTCAAGTAGACCACCGCTTCTAATTTTTCGCGATTTCGTATTTAATTTTTTCAATTCATTTCGGCGCATTACTAATAAAGTTTGCAGCAAAAACGCCTCATCAAAAGTTAGACGAGCACGGGCTAGTTCCGCACTTTCCAGATCAAGTGGGTTATGCAACGAAACCAAAGCTTGATGCAGCGTTGGATAAGCGTGTTTTTTTCGAATCTCATCTGGTAGAAAGTCTGCAATTTCATCGAGTGAATTAATTGCTAGTTCTACGCACTTGGCGATCTTCCATGACGGCAATTTTGCGCTCGCTGAATACACGGGCAGATATTTCCCAGCAAAACTTGCAACAGCGCTATCGACATCGCTGCCATCTGGAATCATTTCGTAATCGGGATGGGCTAATTGGCGCTTGCCTTTAAAGAGCCCAACCTTTCCAGCAAATAAACCTTGCCGCCCAATTCGCAAATCTTTCTCTCTCCAACCTTGATTAAAAAAAGTAAGCGACAATTTTGCGCTGCCATCGGTGACTATTACTTCTAGAATTCCACCACTTCGACCGCGAATTACACGATTATTAGAACTATGCACTTGGGCCAAAATTGTTACTTCATCGCCTTCTTGTAACTGTGAAATATCAGTTAATTGCCCGCGCACTTCATAGCGTCGTGGGTAGTGGCGCATTAAATCGCCTACTAATTTCATTCCAAAACTTTTCTCTAAAACCGCTGCAGTACGATCGCCAATTACGCTTGATAATTTGCTCTCAAGATTGGCCACAAGAGCATTCTGCACTTAAAGGCTTAATTTTTCAGGCGTGACATAAGCCAATCGTTGACCGATTAGCGCCAAAGGCCCTCTCCTTGCTAACCTTGCGCCTTACTGAATGTTTGTGTCTTGAAAGGAAGTCTCGCTGTGGCAGCAATATGCGATATCTGTGGCAAAGGCCCCAGCTTTGGCAATAACGTTTCACACTCTCAGGTAAAGACTCGTCGCCGTTGGAATCCAAATATCCAGCGCGTTCGCACTCTGATTGCTGGGACTCCTAAGCGTCAAAACGTCTGTACTTCATGCCTGAAGGCTGGGAAAATCACGCGTTAATTAAAATCTTTAATTGAAATGGCGCCAGGTATCTGGCGCTTTTTTCATTTCTAGGCCAAGTAATCCCGAACCTTTTTCAACTACGCCCACTTCGAAACCATCTAAATTAGTACCAGTTGCAAGAAATACATGGTCTTCTCCCCCAGCAAAAATCCATTGCCAGATATCGATGCCAAAAGTTTTTGCCAATTCTTCTAACTGCGCAAATTCAGCATGGGCTTTGAATTTTTCGGCCATGAAGTGCAACGCGACTCCTGATGCATCTGCTACCTGCTTGCCCTGAATTAAAAGTCCATCGCTGACATCGCAGATCGAGTTTGCGCCACCAGCTGCAAAACTTATGGCCGATGAGTAATCAACGGTGGGGGCTGAAAATTCCGACAAGGCATATTCTTCTAAATCCCCTGTGAAATTTTTTTCAAGGCTTGCTAAATGCAAGCCCGCGGCTGACCAACCGGGAAGTGAGGAAAGATAAATTGAGTCTCCCGCCTGCGCACCACTTCGAAGCGCCGCTTTTTCAACGTTGCCAAGCGCCGTCATTGAAATAACTTTTATTGGGCCGCGTGTTAAATCTCCGCCAACAACGCGTGCGCCACAACTTTTAGCTTCGTGCGTGATTCCTTGGGCTAACTCCTCGATCCATTCCATTGTCTCATCGCCAATTAAAGAAAGGGCAACAAGTAAGTATTGCGGTGTTGCCCCCATTGCATAAATATCAGCCAAGTTAGCAGCAGTAATTTTGCGCCCGATATCAAAGGCAGAAGACCAGCGTGAATTAAAGTGCGTACCTTCAACTGCCATATCTGTGGTAATTACGCTCTTGGCAGTAGTGCTTACAACAGCGCCATCATCGCCAATTCCAACTTCTACACCCTCATGCGCGCGGCCAAAAATTGCAGCCAGAGCCGCAATTACTTGGTTCTCATAAAAGTTCATGCGGGCTAGCCTATTAGAAAATTTAGACCCCTAGAGAGTTCAACCACTTCTGCGGTAGCCTCTAGCTATAAACGAAAGGAAATACCATGTCAATGCAGGCCTACATTTTAATTCAGACCGAGGTCGGGAAAGCATCGAGTGTTGCAAAAGCGGTCACCGCAATTGCAGGTGTAACTATTGCCGAAGGCGTCACCGGACCTTATGACGTAATCATGCGCGCAGAAGCCCCCAGCATGGAAGAATTCGCGCGTGTAATTTTATCTAAAGTACAAGGCGTTGCAGGAATTACAAGAACGCTGACTTGCCCCGTTACTTATTAGAAATCTATCTGGAGGCTAAATTGCGGCCTTTATTTTGGACTTATATCTCTCGCTGAGTTGCGCGATGCTGTAGTTGATTTCGATTATCTGATTGCTAGTAGGAAAGTGCTCTTCATCTTTAATTTCGTAATTTATATTAAACCAATTTGAAACTTCGGCCCAAGGCCAAAAAGGCGATCTATTTGCTGCAATTCCGATGAATCCTCGTGGTTTGGGAAAATCTCCCGCGCCTCGTTGGCCTGAAGCAAGTAAACGAATTGCTTCACTTGTCATGCCAACATATCGACCGATTTCTGAGTATCCGATGAAATCATCGTGCCAACGCAAGGGAGAAACTGGCAGATTTGAAGAAAACAGCCTGCGCGAAATTTTTCGTACATCAGCAACCACATCATTACTTTCGATTTCACAAGAAACCACATGAATTCCATCTGAAGAGGACCACAATAAATCCGGAAACTCATTGGATGCATCAATTACTTCCTCACAAAAGTTGCTCGAATCTAATTCAATCTCAATTGAATATCGAACCATCGTTATCACCCCCATATTGCCTGATTAAGTTTATCATATTTGTTTGGACTCGCCAACACTTAATTAGGCACGATGATTACAGCGTGTAATCATTTTGTGGGCGATTTTAGAGAATGATTCCGTACCCTTGACAGAAGAGTAAAGGGTCACTTGGCACCTTGGCGCTTTTGCATTATCACTGCATGAAATCTTTGCGAAAACATGATTTGCATATTTCTTAAAATACCAATTATTTTTTCGAGCGTATTCGATAACTAAACGCCAATTCTTATCTGGATGTCTCGGCCAACTCTGATCGCACGAAATCCATTCCATGTCGAGAGAGTAAGGGATTCTTTTAATCGATAGCCGGCGCTATCCACAGGTTAAAAATCAGGCTTAATTAATTTCCTAAGACGCCATTATTTCGAGTTAGCGCACTAACAAGTAAGGCTTCAATTATGGCGGTAAATTCCATACCGCTAGCTGACCACATTTTTGGAAATGCTGATGTGATTGTAAAACCCGGCATAGTGTTGAGTTCATTGATAAAGACTTCGCCCTTATCGGAATAAAAGAAATCGACGCGGGCTAATCCGCTGCAACCAAGGGCCTTAAATGCTTGCACTGCTTTGGTACGAATTTCTTCACTAATTGCTGAAGGAATTTGCGCAGGCAATTCGATACTTGTTGCGCCATCTAGGTACTTAGCTTGGAAATCATAAAATTCAAATTTGCTATCTATCTTTATCTCTCCCACAAGCGATGCCCGAACTTCGCCATTTACTTCTAAAACTGCGCACTCTAGCTCTTTAGTTGTAATAGCTACTTCAATCATCGCTTTGCGATCATAGGTATGGGTATCGCCAATTGCCGCTGCAAAATCACTGGCACCCTTTACTTTATGCGTTCCGCGACTTGAACCCCCACGGGCAGGTTTTACAAAGAGCGGATAGCCGAGGCCATCAACTTTTTTCTGTAATACTTCTTTTGATATCGCCCATTCTTCGCGAGTTATTACAAAACCTGGCACTACTTTCATTCCGGCAGCGGCAAAAATTGGTTTGGTAAAAGATTTATCCATCGCAACAGCCGATGCTAAAACTCCGCTTCCAACATAGGGCAAGTTAGCCATTTCGCAAAATCCCTGAATAGTTCCATCTTCGCCGTATGGGCCATGCAGAATCGGAAAGACAATATTTACATTTAGGTTTCTCCCATTAACACTTAAACCTGAAACATCGGCGACCACTTTTGGCGCATTCGCATCTACCGTTGGCAATTTTCCATTGGTAATTGATAAAGAGTAATCATTAGGCAAAAGAACCCACTTGCCCGCTTTCGTGATGCCGATTAAAACGAAGTCATGCTTTGCACTATCAATGCCAGCGCGAATTCCGCCTGCTGAAATACAAGAAATTTCGTGTTCGCTGCTGCGTCCACCGCAAATAATGGCGATTGTTTTTTTACTCATTTAATAAAATTCTCTGAGGTAGTAGAAATCTGCATTAAACGCGCAAGTGCATCGGCAGGTGTGATATTTCCAGCAACAATGTCGGCTACTGCTTCAATCACTGGAACCTCAACTCCAACTCGATGTGCGATTTCAACGACTGCACTGGAAGAGGCTACGCCTTCAACCGTTGTTGCAACCTTGCTACGCGCATAATCCATTGAACCGCTCCGACCTAACTCTTCACCAAAAGTGCGATTTCGCGAAAGTGGTGAGCCGCAACTTGCCACCAAGTCTCCCATGCCAGCTAGCCCCGCCGCACTTAGCGGATCGGCGCCATGGGCGGCACATAGGCGTGCAACTTCATTTAATCCACGAGTGATTAGCATGGCCTGAGTATTTTCGCCAAAATTCATTCCGATTGAAATTCCAACGGCTAACGCGATAATACTTTTAATCGCCCCTGCTAATTCGCAACCTAGAACATCGATAGATGTGTAGACACGGTAATAAGGGGTCGAAAATAATTTTTGAATATCTTCGGCTAAGGCTAACGATGATGATGCCGCAACTGCGCCGGCAGGTTGGCGCAAGATTAATTCACTCGATAAATTAGGGCCGGTAAGTACTGCAATTTTTTGATTTCCCGTTACTTCACTAATTACTTCAGTCATGCGCATTAATGATTGTAGTTCAATGCCTTTTAGCGTGCTGATATATATGGAATTTTGATTTAAGAGTGGCTTCCACTCAATGAGTCTTTGTCGCAAAGTTTGGGCAGGAATTGCCAAGACGCAATAAACAGAATGGGCCAAAGCCGCTTTAATATCAGCAGTTGCTTTCAAGTTCTTTGGCAGCAGAGCGCTTCCCAAATATTTACTATTGGTATGTTTGGTATTTACTTCATCAACAACGCGCTCATCGCGCCCCCACATAAGTACATCGTTGCCGCCATCGCATAAAATTTGAGAGATGGTGGTACCCCATGAACCAGCGCCGAGAACGCTGACTTTTTTCATCGCCGCCTCTTCTTAAAATTGCCAATTCGCGGCAAATTAGAGTTATGCGGGTCAAAAATTTGCGCAGGTCGTTTTTGCCCGCGGATTTCTTCAAGCAATTTAGTAATAGCAGCCATCACAAAGGCAGTGGCTTCAGTAAGAGCCATTGGGTCGTTCTCGCGTCCATACCATGGCGATAAATCTAGGGCATGGCCGGCATGGACATGGATTTGCGTACGCGGAAATAACTTAATTTTCTTGCCATAAGTTGGCATGACTATCTGATTCCCCCATTGCGCAACGGGTATCACGGGGGTTTTGGTAATAATCGCCAATCGAGCCAAACCGGTTTTAGCAACCATAGGCCAATGATCGTGGTCGCGAGTCAGAGTACCCTCGGGATAAACACCGAGCATGTGACCCGCTTTTAAAATTGCAACTGCGTGGTCGACCGCTTTACTCGCACTCGCTGTTTCGCGCTCCACTGGAATTTGCCCAGCTGATAACAAAATCTTGCCAATAATTGGAACGCGAAAAATTGAGGCTTTACCTAAATACCGTGGCGCTCGTCCATTCCTAAATAAAAACTGCGCAAAAAATAAAACATCGATATAAGAAGTGTGATTACTGGCAACAATTACCGCCCCAGTTTTTGGAATATTTTCGGCCCCTTGCCAATCGTGCTTAGTAATGGCGTTTAATATTGGAATAACGATAGCCGCGCCGATTTTAAAAGTTAAATTAGTACCAAGTGGTTTTCCAGTCGGCGGCGCGTAAGAAATCTTTAGCTCCGCCATAAGTGCAATATTACTCAATTAATAACAAAACCATTAAAAAAGCGGGGCCAGATTTACCTAGCCCCGCTTTTTTAATGATTAAAAAGAATTAAAGCTTTTTGACTTTCTTAGCTGCCGCCTTTGGAGCTGCTTTCTTTGGAGCTGCCACCTTCTTTCCAGCGGCTTTACCCTTTGTTGCAACCTTCTTAGCAACCTTCTTAGCAACCTTCTTAGCAACCGGCTTTGGCTTTGGTGCTGGCTTTGGCGCTGCTTCTAATTTGCGAATACCAGCGATAACTTCCTTTAATCCCTTTGCAGGAAGGAAGCGAGCCTTCTTTGAAGCCTTAATCTTGATTGTTTCTCCAGTAAATGGGTTGCGACCCATACGTGCTTTGCGATCTACTTTCTTAAACTTACCGAAATCGTTAATCATTACATCTTCACCCTTGTGAAGTGAACGTATAATTGTGTCAAAAACGATATCTACAGCGTGAGCTGCTTCCTTCTTGCTGTCGTTGAAGTGTGGAGCCAACGCCGCAATGAATTGGGCCTTATTCATTGAATTCCCCTTATTACGCGTAATAGTTAAGCATTCACTTAACTCAGTTAGAAACTTACGCGTATCAGCCCTATGACGGTGTTATTAACACAGGTGTGTCGCAATAAAAAATAATTCTTTTCATAGCAAAAAATGCAGTATTTAGGCGTATAAAACTCTAGATTATTAGTTGAGAGTTTTTTGAAACAGTTTTATATTTAAGAAAAACCTTGATTTATCCTTGTTTTAAAGGCTAAGCCTTGATTGGCAACGTCTTTGGTTTAAAAGCAGCGTCTTTGGCTTCAAATTCGTCGATGGAATCAGTCTGTTTCAAGGTTAAACCAATGTCATCTAAACCTTCCATCAAACGCCAACGGGTGTAATCATCGATAGCAAATGGCAAACTCACGCCGGCATAGGAAAGCGTGCGCGTTTGAAGATCTACCGTGATGCTAGTTGTTGGATCAGCCTCAATTGCCTCCCAAATCGCTTCAACGCTACTTTGTTCCAAAATGACGGTGAGCAAACCACCTTTGAGTGAATTGCCGCGGAATATATCGGCAAAACGGCTAGAAATAACGGCTTTGAAACCATAATTTTGTAGCGCCCATACTGCATGTTCGCGCGATGAGCCAGTTCCGAAATCAACGCCTGCAACTAAGACGGTGCCGCTTTTATATTGCGCTTTATTTAGAACAAATTCTGGGTCACTGCGCCATGCTGAAAATAAACCATCTTCAAAACCACTGCGGGTAACGCGTTTTAAATATACGGCGGGAATTATTTGATCGGTATCAACATTGCTGCGACGAAGCGGAACGCCGGTACCCGTGTGCTTAATAAATTTTTCCATGGTTACCGCCCCTTACAAATCACTCGGTGCTGAAAGCGTGCCGCGAATTGCCGTTGCTGCTGCAACTAGTGGACTGACCAAATGCGTCCGCCCGCCTTTACCTTGGCGACCTTCAAAGTTTCTATTACTTGTCGATGCTGCTCGCTCGCCAATACTTAACTGGTCAGGGTTCATGCCAAGACACATCGAACATCCCGCATTTCGCCATTCGGCGCCGGCATCAATAAATACTTTATCTAAACCTTCTTGCTCTGCTTGCAATCGAACACGAGCAGAACCTGGCACAACTAACATACGAAGCGTTGTTGCAATTTTCTTACCCTTTAAAATTGTTGCAGCCGATCGCAAATCTTCGATTCGCCCATTTGTGCAAGAGCCCAAGAAAACAGTGTCAATGGCTATCTTTTTAAGGGGTGTGCCAGCAGTTAACCCCATGTAAACCAAGGCGCGTTCGGCCGATGCGCGTGCTTCGGGATCACTAATTTCTGCAGGATTTGGAACGCTTGCATTCAATGGCAGACCTTGGCCTGGGTTAGTTCCCCAAGTAACAAAAGGTTCTAATTCGCCTGCATCAAGATTTACTTCAAGATCGAATTTGGCATCGCCATCGGTATAAAGCGTTGACCAATAAGCAAGGGCTCCTTCAAAATCGGCAGGAGCATGCGGTTTGCCCAAGATGTAATCAAAAGTAATTTGGTCAGGTGCAATCAAACCCGCGCGCGCACCGGCTTCAATTGACATATTGCAAACTGTCATTCGAGCCTCCATTGATAATTCGCGAATAGCACTGCCACGATATTCAATAACATAGCCTTGGCCACCACCTGTACCAATTTTTGCAATGATTGCCAAAATAATGTCTTTGGAAGTAACGCCAGGCTTTAACTTTCCTGCAACATTTATCGCCATAGTTTTTGGCCGAGCAAGTGGCAGAGTCTGGGTTGCTAAAACATGTTCAACTTCACTAGTACCAATACCAAAAGCGAGCGCGCCGAAAGCACCATGGGTTGATGTGTGAGAATCTCCGCAGACAATGGTCATGCCTGGTTGAGTTAAACCAAGTTGTGGGCCAACTACGTGCACAATTCCTTGTTCGGCATCACCTAGGGAATGCAGGCGAATGCCAAATTCTTTACAGTTCGCGCGCAAAGTATCTATCTGTAATTTCGATACTGGGTCGGCAATTGGTTTATCAATATTTAGCGTCGGAGTATTGTGGTCTTCGGTAGCAATAGTTAAATCGGCACGGCGAACTTTGCGGCCATTTTGGCGAAGGCCATCAAAGGCTTGCGGGCTAGTTACTTCGTGAATTAAATGCAGGTCGACATAGAGTAAATCCGGTTCGCCAGCTACTGCGCGCACCACATGTTCTGCCCAAATCTTCTCCGCTAAAGTTTTTCCCATTACCCGTGCCATCTCCTTAACGTTGATATTTGCTATCCCAAAGAATGAGATGCTAATATCACCCTGTGAACAGAAAGAATAGCGGAGTTGGCGTATTAGATAAAGCGGTAGCTATTTTAAATACCCTCGAATCAGGCCCGCATTCACTGGCTGAATTAGTCAGTGCCACGGCAATTGCCCGCCCAACTGCCCACCGGTTAGCTGTTGCGTTGGAATTTCATCGCCTTGTTGCGCGTGATTTAACTGGGCATTTTATTTTGGGCACTCGCCCAGCCGAACTTGGCGCGGCCGCAGGCGAGGATCGCTTACTAGCCGCTGCGGCTCCTGCCCTTGCCGCATTGCGCGATGCAACTGGTGAGAGTGCTCAGTTATACCGTCGACAAGGCGATATCCGAATATGCGTTGCAGTTGCCGAACGGTTATCTGGTCTGCGCGATTCAGTTCCCGTTGGTTCATCGCTAACAATGCAGGCAGGTTCGGCTGCGCAAATTTTGCTTGCATGGGAAGACTCCGAAAAAATTCATCGCGGTTTAACTAATGCGCGCTTTACTGCCGCGCAATTATCTGCAGATAGACGTCGCGGCTGGGCCCAATCAGTGGGCGAGCGCGAAGCAGGAGTTGCCTCGGTCAGCGCCCCGGTGCGCGGGCCAAATGGAAAAGTCATTGCCGCTGTAAGTATTAGTGGGCCCATTGAAAGGCTAGGCCGCCAACCAGGTCGTATCCATGCAGCCGCAGTTATTGCAACGGCCGAGCGGCTAACTGAATATATTTCTAAGAAAAACTAGCACGACCGGCCAATTCCAAGTTCTTTTAAAACTCGCCCAATAACACCAAAACTAAAACCTTTGCGCTGTAACAAGGATTGAATCCGCCGAATTTGCACATCACTTTCCAACCGCGACATTGTGTTGTACTTGCGCATCGCTAATTCAAAAGCGGTGCGATATTCGCTCTCATCATCGATTTCATCAAGGGCGGCATCGATACTATTTTGATCGACTCCCCTAGTGCGCAGTTCACTTGCAATAACACGCTTTGAAATCTTCTTGGCGCTATGGCGCGATTGCGTCCATGCCTTTGCAAATTCTTCGTCGTTGATAAGGCCAGCCTCTTGTAAGCGAAATAAGGTGGCCGCGGCAACATCATCTTCCACACCGCGTTTTTTAAGGTGGGCGGCGAGTTCGCCCTTACTCTTGGCCCGCGCAACTAAGGCATTTAGCCCAATTGTGTAAGCCGCAGAGTAAGGGTCGCCCTCAACTTTTAGATACTCAAGCATTAATTAAAAATCAACCTCGGCAGTTGCTTCATCGATTGCTGCTACTAGTTCAGCATCGACTACAACTGGCGCAAAGTGTGCCCGAATCTTAGCTTCAATCTCATTAGCCAAATCAGGATTATCAATCAAGAATGCGCGTGCATTCTCCTTGCCTTGGCCTAATTGATCGGCTTCGTAGGTATACCAAGCCCCAGCTTTCTTCACGATGCCAACATCAACACCTAAATCAATGAGCGAGCCTTCGCGCGAAATACCTTTGCCATAAATAATGTCGAATTCGGCTTGCTTAAATGGTGGCGCCATCTTGTTTTTGACAACTTTAACGCGTGTGCGGTTACCAACGGCTTCTGTGCCATCTTTTAGCGTTTCAATTCGACGAATATCTAACCGAACTGAAGCATAAAATTTAAGTGCCTTTCCACCCGTTGTTGTTTCGGGTGAACCAAAGAAGACGCCAATTTTTTCACGCAACTGGTTAATAAAAATTGCAGTTGTCTTTGATTGGTGCAGCGCACCAGTAATTTTACGAAGCGCTTGTGACATAAGGCGTGCTTGCAAGCCCATATGTGAATCGCCCATTTCGCCTTCAATTTCAGCACGTGGAACAAGGGCTGCAACTGAGTCAACAACTACTAAATCAAGAGCGCCAGAGCGAATCAACATATCCATAATCTCAAGTGCTTGCTCGCCGGTATCGGGTTGGGAAACCAAGAGCGCATCAATATCAATGCCAAGTTTCTTGGCATATTCGGCATCAAATGCATGCTCGGCATCGATGAAAGCGCAAATTCCACCAGCTTTTTGTGCATTTGCAATTGCGTGCAAAGTAAGTGTTGTCTTACCCGAAGATTCTGGTCCATAAATTTCAACAATGCGACCGCGTGGTAACCCGCCAATACCAAGTGCGATATCCAAACCAATTGAACCTGTTGGAATAACTTCAATAGGAGCAACAGAGCGATCACTCATCTTCATTACCGAGCCTTTACCAAACTGACGTTCAATCTGGGCAAGGGCGGTGTCGAGCGCTTTTTGTCGCTCAGTGGTTGCTTTATTTGCAGCGTTTTCTGATTTATCAGTAGCCACTTTCATTTCCTTTCGATAAAACGTCTATGACGTTGGTAGTTGGTCCAGAAGGTACGGAGACCCACTGACGGCCCTTGGGCTTCTTGCAAAGCCTGTGGGCGGAAGCGTGGAACCGCTCTGGTTGTGCGCCAAAATTTCTTTTGACAGATATAAGGGTATCCGAACATCTGTTCGAAGGCTACAGGAGGCCACCGACACGCCGCACCGCTTCACAGCACCCAGAAATACACAGACAAGATGGCCTTCCTGCTTGCATATTTATGTACCCCATAATATCCTTTAAAAGCACTCCTAGTAATACATGTTATGCCGCACAACTTTCGAAGGGGAAAATGAAATGGTTAAGACAAATGTAATAAAGAAGTCAAAGTCTAAGAGCAGTTATATAGACCTTGATAAAGAAATTCTCCTTGATAACAATGGCGTGCGCATTACAAATGAATATGCCGAAAGAATCCTTAAGGAAAATGAGCACTTATTCCAAGGTCGCCCATCACTTTCTGCGCCACGGGTGCACTCTCCGCAACTAAAAGTACGTGTTCCCGAAAAACTAAAAGCCGCCCTCGATCTTGAGGCTAAGCGCCGTGGCCAAACTCCTTCTGCACTGATCCGCGAAGCGCTCGAGAGTTTTCTAGCTAAGGCTTAGCAATTCAGAGATTTCATATAAGGGCCTGATCTTCGCTATAAGTAGGTAACCAAACCATGGGACAGATCATCTGAACGAAACAGGAGTTCTGGTACCGGCAACTTTTGAGTCATCAAAATTACCTCTGTTCAATTCTTTGGGACTGCTCATTTAATATCTGAAGTACATGAACATAACCTTTGCCGGTGGCAGTCGATAACGCGATTTCGCACATCCGATTGCTTGAAACATATCGGTCCGCTGACAGGTTCAGAAGATACGCCGCTTGGGGTGCGGTCGCCGACTTTGTTAACTCGGGATGTAGTAGCCCCCGATCTCCAGCAAAACCACAACAATTCCAGTTGGGTGGCGTTATTACTTCCTCTGCTATCGCCTGCGTTAGAGATAAGAGGGCAGAGTTCTCGTCTAGCTTTGTAGAAGAACACGTTGGATGAACGACTATCGATTTGAGCTTTGAAATTTCTAGTCGTGGAAGCGCATAGTGAAGGGCAAAATCTGCCACATCCATAACCTTGCAATTCTTAAGTGAGGAAAGAAATCCTTGGGTGCATGAAGAGTTATCGCTAACGATTGGAATTGCGAGTTCTCGTGATAGCTCAGATATCGCTTTCAAATTCTCTTCGTGAAAGTTTTCGCCCTTGGATAACCCTTTAGATTTCCATGGCGTCCCGCAACAGATTTGAGAAATGGCCTCCGGAATCATCACAGAAAGATTCGCCTTTGCGCACAATTCCAAGAACGTCTCTTGGTTTGAAGGTCCAAATATTTCACCCATGCATGTTGGCAAGTAGATAACGTCAGGGTGCTCATTCGGCTGCGGTATTCGTTTTTCACCGACAGTAAACCGGCGTGCATCAAGTAAGGGGACACTTTCCTCACCCGCGATTTTTCGTGTAAATTGCAATATTGCAATTGTAGACTTCGGAAAAATAATCGCTAAAGAGAGGCCGCTTCGAAGCAGAGATAAAATTGGACTCCAATTGCGAGCTATCAAATATCCTAAATTTTCCTTCAGCGCGCTCTTTTTCTCATTCCGCAAACGCTTAACTAGATCACCAGTATTAATTCCAACAGGGCAGGCGACTTGACACATTCCATCTGCAGCGCACGTTTGAATTCCATCGTATTCAAATTGCTTTTCTATTTTTCGTGATATCCGGATACCTGTTATTGCCATTGCTCGCCGCGCCACAATTCTTTGTCGTGGGGTCAGTGTTAAATTCTTGCTAGGGCAAGCTTGTTCACAAAAACCACATTCCGTACATCGATCGACTTCAATTTCAATTTCCGGTACTTTTTTAAAATTCTTCAGGTGAATAGTGAGATCATCAGTAATAATTACATTTGGATTGAGAATATTTCGAGGATCAAAGGCTTGCTTGATCAAAACCATGAGACCATATAAATCATCACCGTATTGTCTACGTACAAACGGAGCCATCACTCGCCCAGTTCCATGCTCAGCTTTAAGTGATCCACCATTATCTAGAACGAGCGAAACCATATCTTCGGTGAAATCTCGATAGCCATTTGTAGCCTGCGCCTTATCGAACTTCTGGTTGAGCATAAAGTGAATGTTTCCGTCTTTGGCATGGCCGAAAATAACGCTATCTTGATATTGGTATTTCTCGAAAAGATTTATCAGCCCTTCACATGTTTGAGAGAGCAGATGCACTGGGACGCAAATGTCTTCCAGAATCGCAATGGTGCCCTTGGCTCTGTTTGCAGCAACTGAGGCATAGAGGTTCTTTCGAATATGCCACAACTCATTTCTTGTTTTGAGTTTTTGAGTTAACTCGACCGAATTAACTAATGGCAATCGAGCCAGCACATCTAAGGCGTTGGACTCGCTCTGTGACAACCCTGTATCAGTGAAATCCTGATATTCGACCAGCAAACTGGCGTGCTTGCTGACGGCAAGCCCAGTCAAAGCCGCAATCGAGCGGGCATCCTTTTGGGCTACTCGAAGTGAAGTTTCATCTAACAGCTCAATCGCAGCAGCCCCAGTGCTAATGATCGCAGTGAGTGCGTCATTTGCCGCACGTAGCGATTCAAAAATGAGTAAACCACTAGATGCAAATGGTTTTATGGGGATAGTTCTAAAAGTAGCTTGCGCTATAAAAGCCAGGGTGCCTTCGCTTCCAACCATCAAATGTAGAAGAATTTCAACGGGACTGGCGTAATCAATAAAAGAGTTAAGCCCATATCCCATCGTGTTTTTTCGAGAAAATTGCCGTTTAATTTCCTCTTGTAGATCAGTTCTTTCCTTAAGAAGCGCTTGAATTCTTACAATCGTTTCGAATATTTTTGGCTGAATTGTTCGCAATACTTCATCAGCATTATCAGCAGCTGTATCAAGTAAAGAACCATCAGAAAAAACCAACTTCATAGATTCAACAGTTTGATATGAGTTAGCTTCAGTGCCGCATAGCATCCCGCTGGAATTATTAGCTATGACTCCGCCAATAGTGCATGCAATTTCACTTGCAGGATCTGGTCCAAATTTAAATCCTAGAGGTCTGAGTCGATTATTTACTTCGCGCACCGAAACACCAGGTTCAACTCGAATACGCTTGCCTTGATCTAAAACTTCGACGCTGCGAAATCCAAACCGCGTATCGACAAGAAGTTCATCGGTAATACTTTGACCGCTTAAACTGGTTCCGCCCGAACGAAATGTAATCGGTTTGCTCGACTTAAACCGACTTTCCAGCAAATTAACTATCTCTACCGTGTTGGTTGGTTTACTTACACCTTGTGGAATCATTAAGTAATGAGATGCATCGTTTGCTAAGGCGTAACGATCGATCTCACGAGTAGAAATCATTTATTCCTCATCTAAATCTTTCAGGCAGAGATGAAGATATTCTACCTGGTATGGAACTCTCACTTAATTGTTAGGCGCTACTATTCGGATAAAAACAACCCGTTAATTTTTGCCGCACAAATAAAATCGTTTTTGGTCAACCCTTTGACCGCGTGGGTGCTGTAGCGCACGCGGCATGTGTTGTAGCTGACTTCTAAGTCGGGATGATGGTTTTCCTGATGGGAGATCCAGGCTAAGGCGTTGACGAAGGCGATCGTCTGGTAATAGTTTTTGAATTGGAAGGTACGGTTGATTTCGGTGCCGCTCTCATCCAATGACCAATCGCTGACTTGTTTTAGCAAGTCACCTGTTGCAGCGGCGTTAAGTGGTGGCGTGTCACCGTCACAGGCCTTGCAGTGTTGAACCGCTAAATCACTCATGGCGCTAATCTATCTGTCTCAAATCACCATACGGACGTATTACTTATCATCTTACGTCTCGATTTACTTGCTCCCACACCCGCAATCGCTACTGCCACCGCAGCACCCTGCGCTCACATCTTCTACTTCTATGGCCTCTTTAGTTATGGTCTCTTTATCCATCTTCTTATCCATTTCTTTTAATTGTTCGTAGTGGAATTCTACCCCCAGAGATACTTCTTTATCTCTTCGTAATAGTGCGCTAAATTCTCTCTTGCTCCTCCAGCGGCTCAACAATTCCTAATTCTTCTAGCAAGAACCGACATGGCGCTATTAGAATCTCAAAATCTTTGGTTGAGATTAGGTCACGAACGACTAATGCACCACTAGCCCGTGCTGCTTCTCGCGATGGGAACAATGACTTCCCTCCTAGGTTCCTAGCTGAGTCACGCGCTGAGACCCATGCTAAGGCCCGCGCTGAGTCACGCGCTGAGTACCCCGTCGAGTCACGCGCTGCATACCCCGCCGAGTGCCAGGCATTGGCCATCTTTGATTTCCATACTGAGTCCTGTATAAGTTCTGATGTATTTTGCTGAAGCTTTTCTTTTTCCTCGTCAGTCAAAATCTCAAGACGATTAAGGAATAATGAAACTTGCTCGTGATTTGGGTTGTCTTGATTAGTCACTTCTCCACTCTACTCAACTCTTCCATCTTTGCCCATTCACAGATTCTGCACTATGAAATTAGAAAGTACGCGAAACGCTTGCACCGAGTCCGATTAGTTGACACTTATAATCTGAACAAAGCACTACCATCAGCAGTTTTGCAATACCTAGCAAGTACAAAGCTAACGGAAAGGGAGAAACAAAATGAGTAACAAAGAGGTACCTAACCACGAGCAAGTAGCGTTATTTATTGAGAGTATAGATAAAATAACAGTTGATGAGATAAAGCGCGTTATTAAAAATTATCGTGCAAACGCCTACGACAATGCCTACTCAAACAGCTACGCTCGCGCCTACACCCGTGCCCACGACAATGCCCACTCAAACACCACCACCGGCGCCTACAAAAGCGCCTACACCTACGCACTGGCCAAGGCCTACGACACCATCGACACCAATATCTATGCAACTGCCGTAAGCAATACAACGCTAGCTCTAGTATCTCGTGACACCATCTCCGCCCCGGAGTTCGAGATTCTGATTTCTCCATGCAGGTTCCTGCTGGAAGAATTAGGAATATCTAAATGAAATCTATTGTTAAGTTTCTTATTCAAAATCCTTTTGGTTTGTTAATCCCTCGTATGGGTCTTTCCATTGTGGTATAGGAAACATCTCATCATCCATACAACCACAGATAGAGCAGGTTATCTGACCGTCAAGGTCAAGCGTAAAGTCGTGTTCGTGTTCCATAACATTTGTCCTCTTTATTACATATTATTATTTCCGTCCCTTATTCGGCGCCGCTGTCGGTTTAGTTGACGAGTGTATGTAGTTTCACGCAACAAGTAATTCTTTGTCAACGACTTCATGTGCGCCTTCATATTCAACTGGTGTCATCTTGCCTAAACTGCGCTTGCACCTTCTGTAGCTAAGGATTAAATAGGTTTTGGACTAGTGCTTATACTTCGCGGTCTCGCTCGGATGAGCCCGACATACCGCTTTCCAAATTTCATCAGGTTGGAAGCCATCGGTGAGGGCTTCATTAACGCTGCGACTGCCAAGTTCAGAGATGGCAATATCGGTGGAAAATGATGGCGCCCATTCGGGGCCAAAAGAGAGTGTTATGCGCTCTCGCAGATCAGAGATGCGCACGAGTGGTCAGGGCTTCGGCTTGCAACCTTGATTGAGTTGGGGTCAGCGGAGCAAGGGCTTGGCCGATTAGCCAACGAATAGCAAGGGCTGCGCTGTTGTGATCGCTTAAAATTTCGGCGAGTGCGTTGTGAAATTGGTTCCAGAGTAAATCACTTTGTGCGCTAAGAATCGTTGTTAAAATACTTTGGTCGCGAAGGCGCATTGATGCAAGGGCTGGGTCTGTCGATATTTGAATGGAGAGTGCTTCAAGGGCATCTGTTGTTGTTGGCGCGCTTTGAGCAATTGCAATAAGTCGTGCCATTTCAGATTCGGCCAATGCGCGAAGAACGCTTTCTTTATCGCGGTAGTGGTTATACAGAGTTGCACGTGAGACTTCGGAAATGTCAGCAATTTCAATCATTGACATCTTATTTAAACCAACAGTTACAATCAATTCTTTCGCACCTTGCGCAATTGCAACAGTAGTGCGGCGATGTGTTGCTACTTGTGGTGCGTACTTTTCAAGCATGCTAATAAATTAAGCAGCGTCAACGACAGTAAGTTTTACAGCCTCGCGAGATTTAATTTCAAGGGTTACATCGTTCATTACCTGCGAAAGTGAGAGACCAAGGGCTGCGCAAATTGCATTTAGAAGTTCAGATGACGCCTCTTTTTGACCACGTTCGACTTCGGATAGATAACCGAGAGATACTCGGGCATCGCGGGCAACATCGCGCAAGGTACGGCGCTGGGCAGTGCGCACTTGACGCAAGCTTTGGCCAACTGCGCTGCGTAATAAGACCATCAGATAGACCAACCTTTCGCACTCCGATTTATTTTCGTGCCTTAAGGATACGCGCAAAAGTGCCAATTGCGCTTGCAGTTGTAGCGTTTCGCACAATTTCACGCTCGCCCGATAGGGATAATTCAACGCTTTGGTTGATTGGGCCCGCAATTGCAATCCAGACCGTTCCGGCGTCAAAGCCATCGGATGGGCCAGGGCCCGCCACACCGGTTGTGGCAATTGCCCATGTTGTGCCAAAAGTTTTTAGCGCACCGTGCGCCATCGCCTGGGCAACTTCTTCGCTAATTACGGTGTATTTATTAATTAAATCTGGATCAACGCCTAAGTGTGAAATTTTAATCTGGCTGGTATAGGCGGTCAGCCCTGCAATGAAAATATCCGATGAACCCGGAATTGAGGTGACGGCATTACTTAATTCGCCTGCAGTAATTGACTCGGCAGTACTTAAAGTTTCATTTCGCTCGCGTAGAGTTGCAATGATTTCGGTAGCAAGGGAAGTTATATCTTTTGATAGTGGCATTCTTAATTTCCTTTTTGATTCTTAAAAATGGATTGTATGTAATAAAGCCCGGTAATAATAGTTAGTGCAATCGCAATTGCCATAAACGAATCACGGAACCAATAAAGGCTCTGTGGTAGCGGCAAAACATAGAAACCAACGCCAAAGTTTTGGAATAAAGCTTTTACTTTCCCGCCCTTGTTAGCTGCGATTACGCCTCGTTTAATTATTGCAAGTCGCAAAAGCGTAATTCCAATTTCTCGCCCCAAAATAACAATTGTGATCCACCATGGCAAGCGATGCAAAATCGACAAACTAATCATTGCCGTACCGATCATGACCTTATCGGCTACTGGATCTAGGAACTTGCCAAGTTCAGTTATTGTGTTGCGGGCGCGGGCTAGATTTCCATCCAAAACATCGCTCAAGCCAAGGAGTAAAAATACGCACCAGGAAATGTATTGCCAAGTTGGATCATTACCGCCATTTTTAAAGAGGGTATAAGCGCCAACAGGAACGAAAAGTAAGCGCGCAGCAGTAATTGAATTCGGTGTAATGAAGCGTGGTAATTTCATAGCGTTTGCGCCACCAAATCGGCGCCCATCGAATCCACAATCACAGCATCAACATACTGCCCGACGCTAAAATTAGTACCAATAAAGGTTGTGGTGCCATCGACTTCTGGGCCTTGATGGGCGGCGCGACCTTCTTGTAGTTCTTTATCTTCAATTAAAATGCGTACCTGCTCACCAATTCGACTTTGTGCGCGGAGCGAGACCATTTCATCGGCAAGGGATGAGAGTATTTCTACCCGCTTGGCAATTACTTGCGCCTCTAATTTATCGCCCAAGCTAATTGCTTCGGTCTTGTCTTCATCAGAGTAACCAAAGATTCCTACAGCATCTAAATTAGCTTGAGTAATAAATTGCGCTAGACCATCAAAATCTTCTTGGCTTTCCCCCGGAAAACCAACGATAAAGTTGGAACGAATTCCTGCCGCTGGAGATAAGACACGAATTTGCTTTATGAGATGGAGAAACTCTTCACTACTACCAAAACGTCGCATACGGCGAAGTATTGTTGGACTGGTGTGTTGGAAAGAGAGATCAAAATACGGTGCAACTTTTGGCGTTGCAATCATGGCTTGTATAAGCGTTGGACGCATTTCGGCTGGCTGTAAATATGAAAGTCGCACGCGTTCGATTCCTGGTGTGGCAGCAATCTCGGGCAAGATTTTTTCCATTAATTGCAGGTCACTTAAATCTTTGCCGTAAGAGGTCGTATTTTCACTAACGAGAAATAATTCGCTCACACCATTTTCGGCTAACCATGCAGCCTCATTGATAATTTCAGTTGGGCGGCGTGAAATAAAAGCGCCGCGAAAATATGGGATCGCACAGAAAGAACAACGACGATCACATCCAGATGCAATTTTAAGTGGTGCCCATGGGGCCTTACCTAAACGTTTACGAATCAACGATGGCCCTGCACCAAGAGTCGGACTGTAATTTGCATCGCGTACTGCTGCGCGTTCGGCAGGTGCAATAGGCAAGAGCGATCTGCGATCGCGCGGAACATGGGGAGTATGTGATTGGCCAGCAACGATAGATTGCAAACGCGCCGAAATATCTTGGTAATCATCAAAACCTAAAATTGCATCGGCTTCAGGAAGTGCCTCTGCCAGTTCTTGCCCATATCGCTCGGCCATACAACCAACTGCCACAACTGCGCGCGTTCGGCCATGCCCCTTTAATGAATTTGCTTCAAGGAGAGCATCAATGGAATCTTTTTTTGCAGATTCAATAAAGCCACATGTATTAACCAGGGCAACTTCGGCGCTTTCCACATCACCAACCAAAGTCCACCCGTCGGCAGCTAAACGTCCGGCAAGTTCCTCAGAATCAACTTCATTTCGCGAGCAGCCTAAGGTGACTATGGCAACAGTGCGCTTCATTAGGATAATATTACCCTGTAATTTAAGAGTTCACCCCGTAAGAAGTATTTACAACTTCGCCATTGCCACCGATTGAAGCGATTTTCTTACCATTAACGGTTAAATCCACACCGCCTGCATTTCCAAATTTAATTGCCAAGGTTTTAACCGATGAAAAAACCTTCACATCGCCTTTTAATATTAGTCCGCTAAATAGCACAACTCCAGTTGCATCTGAAACGAAAATCCACGATTTTGCTCGAGTGGCGTTAATAATTACTTCAACGCTTTTACCGGTCGAAATTGTGTTCGTGGGTGCTGGTCGTTGCGATTGAGCTGGCGCGCTGCCTTGATCACTAGTTTGTGGGGCTGGCGAAAGATTGACAACGGCTGGAATTTTTGTTGAGTTGCGTGAGTTAGAAATAGCGATTTGAGCTACGCCAACTATTACAAGTGCGATTAGTGAAATACTTGCCAGAACTTTCCAAGAAATTTTGCGTTCTTGGCTTGGAGAATTAAGCACACTGTTTTCAATTAATAAATCTTTCATATTTCTAGTATCTTTTATCTGTTCTTGCTCGTAGACTGATAGGAAATCCGCAGGATTAACCTGTAATTTTTTGGCAATATGACGCAGATGTCCCCGTGCATAAGTTTCTCCGCCGCAATGGACAAATTCATTATTTTCAATCTCTTTTAACATTGCTGGGCGAATTTTTGTTTGATCTGAAAGTTCGTCAATAGAAAGCCCCGCATCCGTGCGCGCTTTGCGTATGAGCGAACCGAGCGTCATAAAAATCCTAAACTTTCCAGGGAGGCCTAGTTTCCACTAATTCAACCTTCGGCGTCAAGGCTCAATAGTCAAACTTAGATGATATTTAGGGGTAATTCCATATAGCTTCTGCAGAATTTACGAATTGGTCAGGGTTGCCAATACCGAATCGAGTTCATCGGGCTTTACCAAAACTATTCGAGCCTTCGATCCTTCGGAGGGGCCAACAATTCCGCGCGATTCCATTAAATCCATCAAACGTCCGGCTTTGGCGAAACCAACGCGAAGCTTGCGTTGCAACATAGAAGTTGAACCGAACTGAGTTCCTACTACCAATTCAACAGCTTGCATTAATAAATCTAAATCATCGCCAATTTCGGTGTGCGAAGCCATGGAGGCTTTGACAACTGCCATCACATCGTCGCGATAACGTGGAGCTAATTGTTTCTTCACGTGTGTAGTTACTGCTTCAATTTCACGCTCCGAAACATAAGCACCTTGAATTCTAATGGCACGACTAGATCCCATTGGGATAAATAGCGCATCGCCTTGGCCAACTAATTTTTCAGCACCTGGTGTATCCAAAATAACTCGACTATCAGCCAGTGAACTAGTGGCAAAAGAAAGCCGCGAAGGAACATTCGCTTTTATTAAGCCAGTTACAACATCAACTGATGGCCTTTGTGTTGCAAGAACTAAATGTATTCCGGCAGAGCGGGCAAGTTGGGTGATGCGAACAATTGAATCTTCAACTTCTTTTGCAGAAACAATCATCAAATCTGCGAGTTCATCGATTATCACTAACAAATATGGATATGGCTCGAGTTTGCGATCGCTGCCAGCAGGTGGAACAACTTTGCCCGCGCGAACTGCTTTGTTGAAGTCATCAATGTGCCTAAAACCGAAGGTTGCGAGATCTTCATATCGCATATCCATTTCACGCACTACCCAAGTAAGGGCATCGGATGCTTTCTTAGGATTAGTAATAATTGGAGTAATCAAATGCGGAATGCCTTCGTAGGCTGTTAATTCAACGCGCTTAGGGTCGATTAAAACTAAGCGAACATCATCGGGTGTTGAGCGCATCAGAATTGAAATAATCATGGCATTAATCATGGAAGATTTGCCGGCACCAGTTGCACCCGCAACTAATAAGTGCGGCATTTTTGCTAGGTTTGCACAAACATAATTGCCTTCAACATCTTTGCCAAGGGCCACCAACATTGGATGCAGATCTTGGCCAGCAACACTAGAGCGCAGAACATCACCGAGGGCAACAATTTCACGATCGGCATTAGGTATTTCAATTCCAACGGCCGACTTACCCGGAATTGGCGAAAGGATTCGCACATCAGCACTAGCTACTGCATAGGAAATATTCTTAGCAAGGGCGGTGATTCGCTCAACTTTAACCGCGTTTCCGAGTTCTATTTCATAACGAGTAACGGTTGGCCCACGCATAAAACCTGTTACTTCGGCATCGATTTCAAATTGCACAAATACTTCGGTAAGAGCTGCAACAACAGCTTCATTGGCTTTGCTTTTAGATTTCGCCGCAGGGCCAAATCGTAGAGTATCGGGTGGTGGAAGTTCATAATTCGAATCGGCGCTTAGTAATAACTGCTCAGGTCGTTTTGTAAGAGTAGCTGGTAGAACCGCAGCAGTTACTGGAATTGGAACGGTGAATTCTTCATCTGGGGCATCGTCGACGTGCGCATTCCACGCCGATATCACCGGAGTTTCAAAAGGTGGAGTATCGCTAATTTCAAAATCATCTATCAGTTCGCCTCGTTCGGGACGTTTAGACCAGAGCCACGAAAACAGGGCCACGATGCCACTGAAAACTTTTGAAACTGGTGTTGCCGTAATAACAAGGAGAGCAAAAATAAATAGCAGAACTAAAACTGGATAGACCAAGACCGAAGTCATTAGCGCAACTAGTGGGGTCGAAACGCCATAACCAAGCCAACCGCCACCGTCTCGCATTGCCGTTGCACCTGTACCGATTGAACCATTTAGTAAATGTGCCAAACCAGTAGAGCTAAGGGCTAGTACCAACGTTCCAATAATTATTCGACCTCTGGCTTTTGTATCCTCGGGATTCCTAAATAAAAGAACTGCAAAAAAGATAAGAACTACTGGGGTAGAAAAAGCGATACGACCAAATCCACCGTAGATAAAAGAATAAATTAATTGGTTTGCAAAATTATCGGCATTAAACCAAGTTCCAGCACTTGCAACAAGAGCAAGAATTAATAAAAGAAATGCAATGCCATCGCGTTGATGTGCTGGGTCCAAATCGCGAGCACCACGGGCAACAAAACGAACAGTGCTGCCAATTGCTTTGGCTAGCAACATCCAGATTGCGATAAGGCCGCGACCGATAGCGCCACCGAGCGCACTGGACTTTGAAGTTGATTTCTTTTTTCTAGCCACACTGCTAATCGTATTTAATAGCCAAATTAAGCGTGGCTAGGCGCGCCGTTAAACTTCAATCACAACTGGAATAATCATTGGTCGACGTCGATGTTGCCCGCCTACCCAACTTCCAACGGTCTTTCTAACAATCTGCGAAAGCTGATGTGTTCCATTAATTCCATCAGCAACAGCTAGGGCCAAGGCTTTTTCGATCTTTACTTTTACTTCATCAAAGAGCGCAACATCCTCGGCAAAACCGCGAGCGTGAATATCGGGGCCCGCCACAATTTTGCCACTCTGGGATTCAATAACAACTACAACTGAAATAAATCCTTCTTCACCTAAAATTCGGCGATCTTTAAGCGAGCTTTCAGTGATATCTCCAATGCTTTGGCCATCGACAAAAACGAAGCCACATGGAACCGCACCAACGACTTCGACTTGGTGATTGACTAAATCAACAACTATGCCATTTTCAATAATGATCGCATTCTGGCGTGGCAGTCCAGCGGCAATAGCGAGCTCGGCATTTGCTTTTAAATGTCGCCATTCACCATGGACAGGCATAACATATTTTGGTTTAACAATGTTGTAGCAATAAAGAAGTTCGCCCGCTGCGGCATGGCCAGAAACGTGCACCATGGCATTGGCTTTATGAACAACCTTTGCGCCAAAGCGCGTTAATTCATTGATAATTCTAAAGACTGAATTTTCATTACCTGGAATAAGAGATGATGCCAAAATAACTGTGTCACCCTCGCCCACCCGAATTTGGTGATCACCATTGGCCATACGAGAAAGCGCGGCCATGGGTTCACCTTGTGAGCCAGTACAAATTAAAACTACGTTATCGTCAAATTGGTCTAATTCTTTTACAGCGATTAGAACATTTTCCGGAATGGTTAGATACCCCATATCTTCAGCAATTTTCATATTGCGCACCATGGAGCGACCGATGAAAACGACTTTACGATTATGCATTGCTGCAATATCGATCACTTGTTGGACGCGATGAACATGCGAAGAAAACGATGCAACGATTACGCGGCGCTTAGTGGAAGCAATCACACGGTTGAGCGCTGGCATGATTTCGCGCTCTGACGGCGTAAAGCCTGGAATATCAGCGTTGGTTGAATCAACTAAAAATAGATCGACCCCTTCTTGACCAAGACGCGCAAAAGTTCGTAAGTCTGTGATTCGACCATCTAGCGGAAGTTGATCCATTTTAAAATCACCCGTGTGTAGAACTGTTCCAGCAGGTGTGTGAATAGCAACTGCAAGTGCATCAGGAATGGAGTGATTAACTGCGATAAATTCAACTTCGAAAGGCCCAATATCTTCGGTATCGCCTTCTTTAACCACGCGAGTAAGCGGTGAAATTCTGTGCTCTTTTAATTTTGCGGTGATGAGCGCCAAAGTCAGGGCAGAACCATAAATTGCAATATCACCGCGTTCGCGCAATAAATACGGAACTGCGCCAATATGGTCTTCGTGGCCGTGAGTCAAAACTAAGCCGACAACATCATCAAGGCGATTACGAATGTATGAAAAGTCAGGCAAAATTAAATCAATTCCTGGTTGGTTTTCTTCAGGAAATAAAACTCCACAATCGACGATTAATAATTTGCCATTTACTTCAAAGACGGTCATATTGCGACCGATTTCGCCTAAACCGCCCAGCGCAACTATGCGCAAACCATCTTTAACTAATTTGAAAGGTGTTCCTAAATTTGGATGCGGATGATTCATTAGGAAATAACTACGCCAGCGGCGCGTAAATCTTCCCGCAACGTTGCGATTTGCGCATCCGTTGCATCGACTAAAGGTAAGCGTGTGTAACCACCTGGTAACCCCATCAAATTAAGAGCGGCCTTTGTCAAAATCGCACCTTGTGTGCGAAAAGTTCCGGTGTAAATCGGTAATAATTTTTGATGGATTTCAAGAGCTCGCGCAGTGTTGCCACTAAACCAGGCATCGAGTAATTCACGCAAATCTTTTCCGATTGTATGTCCGCAGACTGAAACAACTCCGACTGCTCCAACTGAAAGAAGCGGTAAATTTAAAATATCATCTCCCGAATAAACTGGAATTCCGCAGCGCTTGATAACCCACGAAGTTGCGGCAACATCGCCTTTGGCATCTTTAAGGGCCACGATGCGTGGGTGTTCAAATAATTTAATAATTGTCTCTGATTCAATGGCCATGCCAGTGCGACCTGGAATGTCATACATCATGACTGGTAAATCAGATGCATCGGCAATAGCGCGAAAGTGCGCTTCGATTCCGGCTTGTGGCGGTTTGTTGTAATAAGGAGTTACTACGAGCAAACCATCAGCCCCTGCCATTTGCGCACGAAGTCCTTGTTCAACTGAATGTGATGTCTCATTATTTCCAGCACCGGCAACGACTAAGGCTTTACCTGCTACCGCGGCCTTAACTACCCGAACAATCTCGTCTTTTTCATCATCACTAGTTGTTGGAGCTTCACCTGTTGTGCCATTAACGATGATTGCATCATGGCCGGTAGAAAGTAAATGTTGCGCTAATTTTTCAACGCCAGCCCAATCGATGCTGAGATCTTTTTTAAATGGTGTCACCATTGCAGTTGCTAGCCGGCCAAATGGTGTTGCAATACTCATGGGCTAAGGCTACTTCTTACTAGGGCGCAATGCGACCAGATTTTTCAAAAGCCCCGTATGTAAGCGGCATTAATTTGGCAAATTCGGCTTCCATTTTCTCGGCCACCATCTCGATTTCGCGTTGCGGGTAACTTGGGAAGTGCGATCCTTCGCGCGATGTTCTAAGCGATAGGAAATTCATCAGCGCTCGTGCATTCATCGTGACATACATCGATGAATAAAGACCGACAGGCAAAACCGCGCGTGCAACCTCGCGGGCGATTCCGGCTTCTAGCATTATTTGGTATTGCTTATATGCCACGTTATAGGCCGTCGTCATTGCATCGACTGTGGCTTTAAATTGTTCTGGGGTTCCATCAACAAAGGTGTAAGCACCAGTCTTGCCAACTTGAATTAATTTGCGATCTTCATTTGGAATATAAAAAACTGGATTTAATTCGCGATAACGTCCACTCTCTTCATTATATGAAGCGATGCGGTGGCGCATAAATTCGCGAAAAACAAATATCGGGGCTGATACAAAAAAAGTCATAGATGTATGTTCAAAGGGTGAACCATGTCGCTCTCGCGCTAAATAATTAATCAAGCCAGCCGAACGCGAAGGATCTTCACCGAATTCATCTAACGATTGCTCGCCCGCAGTTGAGACGCGCGCGGCCCAAATAACATCAGCATCACTCGCGCTGGATTTAACAAGTTCCACAGTTACATCGCTGCGGAAAATTGGCGCAAAATCTGCTTGACTCATGTCGCGACCCTATCTTTTATCGTTGCAAGGTTTTGGAATTCTAAGGCAGACTAGGTGCGTGTCCAAAGTTGCTTCCACCACAATTCGCGATTCATTGAGCGTTTCGCTTACCGTTGGAGCCTATGGCGTTGCTTTCGGCGCGGCGGCAGTAGCAAATGGTTTCACTGTTGCGCAAAGTTGTGCGCTCTCACTGCTAACCTTTTCAGGGGCTTCACAATTTGCAGTCGTTGGTGTTTTAGGTGCCGGCGGCAGCGCAGTTAGCGCAATTGCAACGGCGTCACTGCTTGGAATTCGAAATGGTTTATATGGACTTGCCATAGCACCGATTTTAAGCGTTGGCGGAATTAAAAGAGTGTTGGCATCGCAAATAACCATCGACGAATCTACGGCGGTGGCACTTCGTCAAGAAAAACTTGGCCCGCCTGCGATGCGCCATGGTTTTTGGCTCACTGGAATTGGTGTTTTTATCTTCTGGAATTTATTTACTTTAGCTGGTGCGCTAGGCGCTAAATCGATGGGCGATCCATCGGCTTGGGGTTTAGATGCTGCAGTTCCTGCCGCTTTCTTAGGGCTGATCTGGCCACGTTTAACTACAAGAACAGCGCGCGCAGTGGCTTGTTCTTCTGTAATAACTGCCTTAGTGCTAACACCTTTTGTACCTGCCGGATTACCAATTATTGCAACGGCTTTAATCGCCATTGCTATCGGATCAAGGAAAGTTAAATCGTGAGTACGCAGTGGATTGCAGTAATTGGAACTAGTCTGATTGCTTTTGCGCTGAAATTTATTGGGCAATCAGTGCCGCAAAAATGGTTAGCAAACCCCAAATTAGTTTGTATTAGCGCTTTGATTCCAATCGCGTTATTGAGTGCGCTAGTTGCCGTACAAAGTTTTACCGAGAAAACTACGCTGGTAGTAGATCACAGAGTTGCTGGAATAAGTGTTGCGATTATTGCGCTTTTTTTAAAAGCGCCATTTCCAGTCGTAGTGATTGCTGCGGCGGCTACTTCAGCGCTGGTTTATAAATATTCCTAGATAATTGCTAGGGCTTTAAGTTTTGCAGTTAAATCAATATCTGATGGCTCAGTTAAGTGGGTTCCATCGCTAAAGACAATAACGGGAATTGACTGGGCTCCCCCGTTGATCTCTTTGACCTTTTCGGCCGCTTTTGGATCTGCTTCAACATCGATAATTGTGTATTCAACGTTTAATTCTTCAAGTAACCGCTTTGAACGGCGGCAATCTCCGCACCAATCGGCGCTATACATCGTGATTTGATCTTTGCTCATACTCTTAATCCTTTACATGAATTTATCTAGGCCATGAGTTAGGCCTGGATGCGAAATTATTGCACGAATACCCAGTAAAACACCTGGCATAAAACCTGCACGGTCCATTGAATCGTGGCGAATTGTTAAGGTCTCACCTAAACCGCCCAGAATTACTTCTTGATGTGCAACTAATCCCCGGGCACGAACCGAGTGAATTGGAATATCACCAACTACTACCCCGCGCGCACTATCATCACCGGCTGTGGCATCCGGCATGGCAGCAAGGCCTGCCTCTTTGCGCGCTTTAGTCATTAATTCGGCAGTTCGCGTTGAAGTTCCACTTGGTGAATCAACTTTGGCTGGATGGTGCAGTTCGATAATTTCAGCCGATTCAAAATAGCGTGCCGCCTTTGCCGCAAACTCCATCATTAAAACTGCTCCGATTGCAAAACTTGGTGCAATTAAGACGCCTATTTTTGGTTCGGCTTTAAGTAAATTTTCGATCGCCGCTATTTTTTTCGCATCGAAACCAGTTGTTCCGACTACAACGCTTATGCCATTAGAAATACAAAATTCTATATTTGCCATTACGCTATCGGGAACCGTGAAATCAACAACTACTTGGGCTTTATTTGTAATTAAAGCATCGAGTGAGTCACCAAGATCTAGGGCAGCAACAAGGTTTAAATCAGTTGCGCCATTAACCGCGGCAACAACTTCTGCACCCATACGACCGCGCGCACCAAGGACGCCAACGCAAATCATTTAGCACCCCCCTTGGCTAGAACTTTTTCAAATTTGGATTCATTTTTAAATGGACCCACTAAGGCAAGGGTAGGCGTTTTAGTCAGATATTGGCTAGCAATTAATTTAATATCAGCCTTATTTACCCGAGAAACTGCTTTCAAAATATCATCAAAACTCATTACTTGGCCATAAACAATCTCGTTCTTACCGATTCGGCTCATTCGCGAACCCGAATCTTCTTGGCTCAAAACTAGCGAACCGCGCACCGCACCTTTTGCGCGTTCGATTTCCTCATGGCTCATTCCATTATCGGCAACATCAGCTAAAACATCGCGGATAATTTCGATAACTTCGATGGCTTTACTTGGATTACAACCTGCATAGAAACCAATTTGGCCAGCCCCAGCAAATTGTTGCGAATAGGCATAGACCGAATAAGCCAGGCCGCGTTTTTCGCGAATCTCCTGAAATAATCGCGAAGACATTCCGCCGCCCAAGGCGGAGGCCAAAATTCCCATAGTAAATCGGCGATCATCAGAACGTGCCACGCCCTCCATGCCATAGAAGATGTGTGCCTGTTCTGTTTTGCGCGAAAGTAAACCAACGCGCCCTTGTTTGCCACCTTTGCCACCTTTGGGCAGAGTATTCGGACGAATTTGTGGGGTGCCAATAACGTTTAAAAAACCATTTACTGATAGTGCAGCGATGACCATGGCTACAACTTTTTTATGTTTAATATTTCCAGCCACCGATACCACTAAATCTTGCGGTAAATAACGCTTCTTGTAGTAATTGAAAACACTTGCGCGCGACATCTCGTTAATAGATTTTACGGTTCCGAGTATTGGTCGGCCGAGCGGGGTATCACCAAAATAAGTCTCGGCGTATAAATCATGGACTAAATCACTTGGGTCATCATCGCGCATTGCGATTTCTTCTAAAACAACTTTGCGTTCGGCATCAACATCTAGGGCGGTGAAAATAGATGATGTGATTAAATCTGAAACGACATCGATGGCCATTGGTAAATCAGTATCAATAACGCGGGCATAAAAGCAGGTGTATTCCTTACTAGTGAAAGCATTCATTTCGCCACCAACAGATTCGATAGCCGATGAAATTTCCAGCGCGGTTCGGCTTGTGGTTCCTTTAAAAAGTAAATGTTCTAGAAAATGAGAAGCCCCAGCAACTGCCGGGGTTTCATCACGTGAACCAACATTTACCCAAATTCCAACCGCGGCGCTGCGTACCGAAGATACTTCTTCAGTAACGATACGCAGACCGCTAGGTAGAACTGTGCGACGAACGCTCATTTATTCCGCTGAAGAAGCAGCAGCAGCAAAGTCTTCGAGAACTGGCACCAAGGAGAGCTTGCCCTTTGGATCAATTTCCCCGATTTCAACTTGAATCTTGTCGCCAACCTTCATGACTTCTTCCAAGTTTTCAATGCGCTTTCCACCATGCATCTTGCGAATCTGCGAGACATGGAGCAGGCCATCTTTACCTGGCATAAGTGAGATGAAAGCACCAAATGCGGCAAGTTTTACAACGGTACCTAAATAACGTTCTCCAACTTCTGGCATTTGTGGATTAGCAATTGCATTTATCTGTGCGCGGGCTGCTTCGGCTGAAGGACCATCTGTTGCACCAATATAAATTGTTCCATCATCTTCAATTGAAATTTCAGCGCCAGTCTCGTCTTGAATCTGGTTAATAATCTTGCCCTTAGGCCCGATTACAGCGCCGATCTGATCGACCGGAATCTTGACCGAAATGATGCGCGGAGCAAATTGGCTCATCTCATCTGGGCAATCAATTGCTTCATTCATGACATCTAGAATGGCAAGGCGCGCTTCTCTTGCTTGTAGCAAGGCTGCTGCTAGAACTGATGCTGGAATTCCGTCTAACTTTGTATCTAACTGCAAAGCGGTAACGAAATCTTTTGTTCCGGCAACTTTAAAGTCCATATCGCCGAATGCATCTTCTGCACCAAGAATATCGGTGAGGGTAACGTATTCAACTTTGCCATCAACATCATCGGAAATAAGCCCCATTGCAATACCTGCAACTGGAGCTCGAAGTGGCACACCAGCATTAAATAGGGCAAGTGTTGATGCGCAAACAGAACCCATAGATGTTGATCCATTAGAACTTAGCGCTTCAGAGACTTGACGAATTGCATATGGAAATTCTTCGCGTGATGGAAGAACTGGAATCAACGCACGTTCAGCGAGTGCACCATGGCCGATTTCGCGGCGCTTAGGTGTACCAACACGACCTGTTTCACCAGTTGAATATGGTGGAAAGTTGTAGTTGTGCATGTAACGCTTGTGATCTTCTGGATTCAAAGTATCTAACTTTTGTTCCATTTTTAGCATATTTAACGTTGTGATTCCAAGAATCTGAGTTTCCCCACGTTCGAAAATTGCAGAACCATGTACCCGAGGAATAACTTCGACCTCCGCGAAAAGCGCTCGAATATCGCGCAAGCCACGGCCATCGATGCGAATTTTATCGCGCAATACCCGCGCTCGAACTAATTTCTTAGTCAACGAACGAAACGCTGCTGGAACTTCTTTTTCGCGCCCTTCAAATTTAGCGCCAACGCTCTCCTTAACCGATGCGCTAATTGCATCAATTTTGGTTTCGCGTTCTTGCTTACCTGAAATTGTTAACGCCTTTGCAAGATCGCTCTGGCCTGCAGCTTCAACGGCTGCGAATACATCATCTTGGTAATCCAAAAAGATTGGGAATTCACCAGTTGGCTTTGCGGCAACTTTGGCAATCTTTGATTGTGCTTCACATAGCGCGCGAATAAATGGCTTTGACGCCTCTAATCCTTGCGCAACAACTTCCTCAGTTGGAGTCGGTGCTCCACCTTTGATGAGTTCGATTGTCTTAGCAGTCGCTTCGGCTTCAACCATCATGATTGCAACATCATCGTTACTTATGCGACCAGCAACGACCATGTCGAAGACGGCATTGACAACTTGTGAATGATTAGGAAAAGCAATCCATGCTCCATCAATTAGAGCGACACGAACGCCACCAATTGGACCAGAAAATGGCAGACCAGCCAGAAGTGTTGACATCGATGCAGCATTAATTGCTAGCACGTCATACATATGATCTGGATCTAGCGCCATTACAGTTACAACGATTTGTACTTCATTGCGCAAACCTTTTACGAATGATGGTCGCAATGGGCGATCAATCAAACGACAAGTAAGAATTGCATCCTCAGATGGACGTCCTTCGCGACGGAAGAATGAACCTGGGATTCGACCAACTGCATACATCTTTTCTTCAACATCTACTGTTAAAGGAAAGAAATCGAATTGATCCTTTGGTGTTTTTGATGCAGTTGTTGCCGAGAAGATCATTGTTTGATCATCTAGATAAACTGCTGCAGCACCAGCTGCTTGACGAGCTAAACGTCCTGTTTCAAAACGAATTTCTCTTTTTCCGAACTTACCGTTATCTATTACTGCAACGGCAGAGGTAACCTCTTGACCCTCCATGGGTCGCTCCATTTCTCAACCACCCGCAGGCCAGGAGTTAAATGAATCTTCGATCGAAGTTCACGCAGCGCAAGTTATTTTCACTTCACTGCGGAAACCACTACCGAGGACCATTGCTCCCGGCGGGCAGTCATGCTTAATTAACGACGAATACCGAGTTTTTCGATAATCGTTCTGTACCGATTGATATCTGTCCTTGCAAGATACTGAAGAATTCGACGACGTCGACCTACTAACAACAACAAGCCACGACGATTGTGGTGGTCATGTGGGTTAGTCTGCAAATGTTCGGTAATTTCTTCAATGCGCTTAGATAGCAAAGCAACCTGAGTTTCAGGACTTCCTGTGTCAGTAGCCGATGATCCGTATTTCTCGACGATTGCTTTCGTGACGATTGGTGTTAGTGCCATAGCCGTATTCTCTTTTCATAGTTACTGTTCAGGAGGCTTCCCGGTTTGAATCACGGGAAATCACTTTCTCGTTGGACAGAGCAAACTTTACCGAAGGCTTGCCTATAAGTGAAATCGGACTTTATGCCTGCGTTAATTCACGCGCGCGGACACAGTCTTTGGCCATTTGTTCTAATAACGGAGCCAATCCATCAAATTTAAGGGTTTGGCGTAATCGCCAACCAAATTCAATTGTTGCACTTTTATCATATAACTCAAGACCAATTTGATCGATTGCATATGCTTCAATTTGGCGCGCGCGAACGCCTGCAAATGTTGGATTAGTACCAATTGAAATTGCTGCAGGCCAACGATCTATCCCAACACTTAACCAACCGGCATAGACACCATCGGCAGGAATAGTTTGATTCTCTAAATTTCCTAAATTCGCCGTTGGATAACCAATTTCACGTCCGCGTGCTTCGCCATGAATAACTACGCCATCAAGGCGATGCGGACGTGAAAGTAATTGCCTTGCCGAATCAACATCGCCTTCGATAAGTAATTTTCTAATTCGAGTAGATGAAATTACATCAATGCCCAGTGATTGCAACTTTAAGACATCGACGCTAAATCCATGGACTTTACCCTCTTGAATAAGCGTTGTTGCATTTCCTGAGGCTTTATAGCCATAGGTAAAGTTTTCACCAACAACGACGGTGGTGGCGCCTAGTTGTTCAACTAAAATTTTAAGTACAAAATCCTGCGGTGACATGCCAGCAAATTCTTTTGTGAATTTTAAAACGGCGACTTGATCGGCGTTATGAATTTTCAATAATTCAATTCGATCGCTAAGAGTGGTCAATAAAGTAGGCACACGATCGGGCGCAAAAACTGTTGTTGGATGCGGATCGAAAGTCAGCGCAATTATTTTTTCCCCATCGGCTATTGCCTTTGCTCGATTGAGAATCTCTTGGTGGCCTTTGTGGACTCCATCAAAGACTCCTATTAAGACAATACTCATTTGATAATTATCTCAATACCTAACTTGCTATCGCAAATACGGCGATTGGTTTAGCCTGATTATCCTTATTGGCCAGCAGCGCAACCAAGCGATTATCGGGCGAGATGCCTGCAAAAATTACATCAGTTGGGTTAGGAGAAAGCGCACGACCAAATGAGAGTTCATTGACTTCATCAAGGGCTAGCTCTCGGCTAGCAAATGTCCGGCGTGCGACTTGCACAAGATCTAGAACGATGAAGTCGCCTTCCTTTAATTGCGAAATCGAAGTTGCCTGCGCTAAGTCAAAGCCTGCTACTCGACTGCGGCGAAGTGAATTTAAATGTCCACCAACGCCAAGAGCTGCCCCGCAATCACGCGCAATCGCGCGAATAAATGTGCCGGCAGAACATGTGACTTCTATATCTATTTCAATCTTCTGATTTAAGTGTCTAATATCTAAAACATCTAACTGGGTAATTCGCACTTCACGCTTTGGTAGTTCGACAGATTCCCCTGCACGTACTCGGTCATATGCACGCTCTCCATCTACTTTAACCGCAGAGACCGAACTGGGGCGTTGTTGAATAGTTCCTAACATTTTTGCTAAATCTTGCCCAATCATTTCATCGGTGATTAAAGAGACATCACCCGTTGAAATAATTTCTCCCTGCGAATCATCAGTAATTGTTGCTGCACCTAAAACAATCGTTGCTTGATAAGTTTTATCGCCCTCGGTTATGTATTGCAAAAGGCGTGTGCCATTACCAAAACCTAATACAAGAACACCTGTTGCCATTGGGTCGAGAGTTCCGGCATGGCCAACTTTTTTAGTACCAAGCGATTTACGGGCAATCGCGACAACATCATGGCTTGTCATGCCTGGTTCTTTATCTACGACCAGAAACCCTTGAGTTATCACTAATCTTCTTCGGTAATAACTTTTGGCGCTTTATAAGCATCTTCTCCGCCGGCATAGGTTGCATTGTTTCGAAGTGCTGCAACCTGCGCATCGAGTTCGTGCACCCGATTTAATAGCGAATCAAGTGCTTGCGTGCTCTCGGGTAAACCATCGGCAAAAAATTCAATGCTTGGAGTTATGCGAGTTTGCAATTCACGACCCACTGCAGAACGAATTAAACCTTTAGCGCTCTCGAGCGCAGCCGCAGTTGCATCCCGCGCCTCGTCGTCACCAAAGACGGTATAGAAGATTGAGGCGTGTTGTAAGTCGCCAGTAACGCGCGCATCTGTAACGGTTACAAAACCGAGACGTGGATCTTTAATCTTTGTCTCAAGAAGTTGTGCCACTACCACTTTGATGCGGTCGGCAACTTTCTGGCTGCGATGTGATTGACCCATAACTTATGCCCGCTTTTTCTCGCGAATCTCATAGACCTGAATTGTGTCACCGGCTTGTAGTTCCTTATTATTGCCAACACCGATACCGCATTCGAAGCCTTCGCGGACTTCGGTTGCATCATCTTTGAATCGCTTTAGCGAATCAATGGTGAGGTTATCAAGGACGAGTACGCCATCGCGCATGATGCGTGCTTTTGCGTTACGACGAATAATTCCGTCCTTAACGATTGAACCAGCAATATTTCCAGCCTTGCTGGATTTGAAGATCTCTCGAACTTCGGCGCTACCAAGTACAAATTCTTCATATTCTGGTTTGAGCAAGCCCTTAAGTGATAATTCAATCTCTTCGATTGCATTATAGATAACCGAATAGAAGCGAACTTCAACGCCTTCTTGATCAGCGAAGATTGCAGTCTGTGGTTCGGGCTTAACGTTAAAGCCGATAACAACTGCAGTTGATGCCGATGCCAAAGTGATATCACTTTTGGTAATTGCGCCAACGCCGCGGTGAATAACGCGCAAATCAACTTCGGCGCCAACATCTAATTGCAATAACGCATCTTCGAGGGCTTCAACCGAACCACTTACGTCACCCTTAAGAATAAGGTTAAGCGTTGTGATTTTCGATTGTTCCATAAAGTCTTCGAGTGAAACTTTCTTACGCGCCTTAGCAAGTTGTGCATTACGTTCTGCGGCTTGACGCTTTTCAGCAATCTGGCGCGCAGTACGATCTTCATCGGCAACTAAGAATGTATCGCCAGCACTTGGAACGGATGTGAAACCAAGTACTTGCACCGGACGCGATGGTCCAGCTTCTAGGACTGGGACACCATCTTCATCTAGCATCGCGCGAACACGACCAAATGAGCCACCAGCAACAATTGGATCACCAATTTTTAACGTTCCACGTTGCACAAGAACTGTGGCAACTGGCCCACGACCGCGATCTAGGTGGGCTTCAATTGCAACACCGCGTGCTGAATCATCAGCAATTGCGCGCAAATCAATTACCGCATCTGCAGTAAGAAGAATTGATTCGATGAGTGCATCGATACCAAGGCCTGATTTTGCAGAAACATTTACGAAGATTGTTTCTCCACCATATTCTTCTGCGATTAAGTTGTACTCAGTTAATTGTTGGCGCACCTTATCTGGGTTAGCACCCTCTTTATCCATCTTGTTAATGGCTACAACAATTGGAACATCAGCAGCTTGAGCGTGATTTAGCGCTTCAATTGTTTGAGGCATGATGCCATCATCTGCAGCAACAACTAGGACTGCAATATCGGTGACCTTTGCGCCACGAGCACGCATTGCGGTGAAAGCTTCGTGACCTGGCGTGTCAATGAAAGTAATTGCGCGATTGATACCGACATGATTGTGGTGAATTTGATAAGCCCCGATGTGCTGCGTGATTCCACCTGCTTCAGATTTCATAACTTCGCTCTTGCGAATTGCATCGAGGAGCGAAGTTTTACCATGATCTACATGTCCCATGACAGTTACAACTGGTGGGCGCGCAACAAGTAATCCTGGGTCGAGATTGGCTATTTCTTGCGATAAATCGATATCGAAATCTTGAAGAAGTTCGCGATCTTCATCTTCTGGGCTAACAATATTGATTACATAACCAAGTTGGGCACCGAGAATTTCGAAAGTATCTGCATCAACAGATTGTGTGGCAGTAACCATTTCACCTAAGTGAAAGAGCGCCGAAACTAGCGATGCTGGATCAGCACCAATTTTTTCAGCGAAGTCTGCAAGGGATGCTCCACGACGCATACGAACTGGAGTTTTGCCATCACCGTGTGGAATAACTGCGCCACCAAGTTGTGGTGCTTGCATATTGTCGAATTCATCGCGTAAAACTTTACGAGATTTTGGCTTTCTCTTACTGCTCTTACTTGCATTCTTTCCGAATGCGCCTCCAGCACCGCCGCGTTGTGGTGGGCGATTGCCACCGGGACGCCCACCAGTTGCCTGCGCCCCAGCTGCCCCAGAATTTTTATATGGACTTGCACTTGGCGCGCCAGTTCCTGTGCGTGGTGGAAAATTTCCACCAGTAGCAGGTGGACGAGCCCCTGGTGGTCGCGCAGCAAAACCTGGACGAACCGAACCTGGACGCGGGCCTGACATTCCGGGACGTGCACCGGGTGCGCCAGTTGGTCTTTGCGCCGGACGTTGCGGTGGACGCGGAAGCGAAGTTGATGAGAATGGATTATTTCCAGCACGTGGTGGACGTGGGACCACGCCGCCAGTTGAGAATGGATTATTTCCAGGGCGCGCAGTTGGCTTTGGCGCATCACTCTTTGTTTGCAGATCTGTTACCGGAGTAACTGGAGCGCTCGGCATAATTGTAGGTGGCACACTTTTAACTGCGGCTTCTGCTTTAAGTGCAGCAATATCAACACCGAGTTCGGCAGCTAATTCGGCCGCCTGCTCGGGGGAAACTTCACTCTTAGTTTTTACAGCAGATTTTTTAGCCACGGCTTTCTTTGCAGGTTTGTTTTCTTCAATTGGTTTTGCATCGGGATACATCTCAAGGAGCTTGCGCACCACTGGCGCTTCAATTGTTGATGATGCAGAACGAACGAATTCGCCAATTTCTTGGAGTTTTGCAAGAACAACCTTGCTCTCCATGCCGAGTTGTTTTGCCAACTCATGTACGCGGACCTTTGCCACAATTTCTCCTGTCTTGGCCCACATTTACCGAAGAAATTTTATCTAGCGGATGCGAGCCTTAGTTTTGCGACCTCATAGTTCTAGCGAGCTCATTTGAGTTTCATATCTTTCGCATCCATTTCTTGTACATACTTCTGAAGTTCAGAAATATCTGGTACTTGGCTTTGCTTGAAAGCAAAACGAAAAGCGTTTTTATTAATTGCTAACTTCAAACACTTTTTATGAACCCATGCGCCCCGCCCAAAAGCGTTGCCACTTAGATCTGGAATAACTTTTCCATCCACCAAAGTGAACCTTAAAAGTGCTGAAGGATTCTCACGTTTGCGGCATGCAATGCAACTGCGTATTGGAAAGATACGAAGATTTACCACATCCCACATCCGCTCGAATTCAACTGCTCTATCCTAGCCAATCACACGCAAATTTCCTAAATTATGCTGGATTATCCGGGTGGATATCGATTCGCCAGCCAGTTAAACGTGCTGCAAGACGGGCGTTCTGACCATCTCTTCCGATTGCAAGTGAGAGTTGATAATCAGGAACAATTACCTTTGCAGAACGCGATAGCACGTCTGTGATTTCGACTTGAGATACTTTTGCTGGTGCTAGCGCATGGCCGATAAAGATGGCCGGATCTTCATCCCAATCAACGATGTCAATTTTTTCACCGTGCAATTCATCCATGACTGCGCGGGCACGCGCACCCATTGGACCAATTAGCGAGCCCTTCGGACTAACTCCAGCGCGGTGTGTGCGTACTGCAATCTTCGTGCGATGTCCTGCTTCGCGGGCAACTGCCATGATTTCAACGATTCGATCGTTGATTTCTGGAACTTCGAGTGCGAATAATTGTTTAACAAGGGCAGGGTGGCTGCGCGAGAGCATAATTTCAGGGCCTTTCATTCCTTGCTTTACTTCTACCACAAAACATTTAATACGATCACCGTGGTTATAAATTTCCCCAGGAACTTGTTCTTGTGGCGGTATTCGCCCTTCTACTCGACCCAGATTTACGTTAATCATTTTAGGATCACGGCCTTGTTGAACAACTCCTGAAACCACATCACCAACGGAGGCGCTAAATTCTCCAACAATGTCGGCATCATTTGTTTCACGCATCTTTAATTTGATAATTTGACGCGCCGTTGATGTTGCAACGCGCGAAAAGCCTTCGGGAGCATCTTCCTTATCACCTATTTTAATTCCATCTTCGCCGAAGGTTGGAATTAAAATCTTTATCTCCCCAGTTTCGCGGTCCAAGTGCGAATGGGCATGATGCTTTGCGCCTTCGGTTTGGTTGTAAGCAGTAAGAACCGCAACTTCAATTGCATCTATTAATTGGCCAAGTGGAATACCTTTTTCAATTGTAAGTGCTACTAAGGCCGACATTTCTACATGCATTAGTTATCGCCCTTTCGATTAAATTCAATCTCAACTTGGGCGCGCTTAATTTGGGCGAAAGCAACGCTATGAACCTTTTCTCGCCCCTTTATATTTTCAATCAGCGTCACATCATTTTCATCAAAATTAGTTAGTCTGCCCGTAACTTCCGTTGCGTCTAGCAAAATGATGCGAACTAGGCGAGTTAAATTCTTCTTCCAATGCCGCGGCAATGTAAGAGGTCGATCTACACCAGGAGAAGTAACTTCGAGAGTGAAAGGTATTTCTTCCATAAATGTGGCTGCATCTAATAGCGCAGAAATTTCGCGCGAAACTAAGGTTACTTCATCAAGGTTTAACGGTTTTTCTGCATCGACAACACAAGTCACGATTTTATGGCTACCTGGGTTTGCAATAGTTACTTCTTCTAGAAAGAAACCGGCGTTTTGCACAGCAGGGGTTATAAGCTCTGAAATCAAATCTGCCAAGGCCATTTGAAACTCTTTCTATTAAGTTGTAAGGAGATAATACCTAGAAAGTATTAAAAGTATCAACTCCTACTTTGATAATTAGCGCCATGGTCACAAATAGAAATACTTTACGAACAAGGGCCGAACCTCCCTTGATGGCTAACCGCGCACCAAAAATTGCCCCGCTGATATTTGCTACACCGAGGAGTAAGCCCACTTTCCATAAAATTGCCCCATGGATTCCGAAAACTAAAATGGCGCCTAAATTAGTAGCTACGTTGACGACTTTTGCAATCGCCGATGCACTAATGAAGGCATACCCAAGGGAAGCAACAAGAATTAACATTAAAAATGAACCGGTACCAGGGCCGAAAATTCCATCGTAGAAACCAATTATAATTCCTGCAAAAATAGAAATATAGATGCGTCTTTGGTGGGTATAACGCAACTCTTCAATTTTTCCAAGATCAGGCTTAAGCCATGTGTAAATTGCTACCAATACTAAAAGTATGAGCACAACTGGTCTCATTGCCTTAGTTGGAATTTGAGATGCCAACATCGCACCGCCGACTGAACCAAAAAAGGCTGGAATTGCCATGGCAAATAAGGCGCGCGGATCGGTTTTAATTTGCCTTCGATAAAGCGATGCTGCCGTACCGGTGCCAAAGATGGATGCTAATTTATTAGTGCCAAGAACTGTTACGATTTCACTCTTTGGTAGCCCAATCAATAACGCAGGTAATTGAATAAGTCCGCCACCACCTGCAATTGAATCTACAAAACCCGCAAAGAAGGCAGCGAGTAATAAGAAAAGTAAGGTGCTAGTACTTAATTGCGCAAGCACGATTTAAGCAAGCAGGGTGACTATAGAATCAACGGCAGAAGCTAGCGCGACTTCACTCTTTTGCCCGCTCTTGCGAACTCGAATTTCAACTTTTCCATCCGCTAACCCTTTACCGACAACAACAATAATTGGGTTACCAATTAACTCGGCATCCTTAAATTTAACGCCGGGGCTGGCATCGCGACGATCATCTAGCATCACTGAAATTGCGCGCGCTTCTAGTTTCTTGGCAAGATCTTCGGCGGTATCAAAAGGTAAATCTTCTTTACCTGTAGCAACAATATGAACTTTTGCTGGTGCAATTTGACTTGGCCAGCACAAGCCGATTTCATCATGTGTCTGTTCGGCGATGGCGGCGACTGCGCGCGATACACCAATTCCGTAAGAACCCATTGTGACAACTTGGCTCTTTCCATCTTTATCTAAAACGGTTAAGCCGAGTGCTTTTGCATACTTATTTCCAAGTTGGAAAATATGACCAATTTCAATTGCACGATCGATAATTACTGCAGTATCACATTGTGGACATGCATCGCCTTGGCGTACTTCGGCGGCTTCAACGTAAGTGATAACTTTAAAATCACGCCCAGCGACAACATTGCGTGCATGGCAATCTTTTTTATTAGCACCAGTTACCCAGGCTGTGCCGGGTGCGATACGAGGATCGGCATAAATCGTTACACCAAATTTTGCAACATCTTGTGGCCCGATATAACCTTTTACCAAACCAGGAAACGCTATGAAATCTTCATCTTCAAAAATACGTACATCGGAGATGCCGACAAGATTTGCTTGTAAACGTTTCAAATCAACTTCGCGGTCCCCTGGTACCAACACAGTGATCGCTTTCTTATCGGCCATCAACATAATGTTTTTTAGCGTATCAGCAGCGCTGTATCCCCCGCCAAATTTTTCATTAAGGAGGGTGACTAAAGAATCAATTGTTGGCGTATTTGGAGTATCTAATTCTTCCAGGGCGCCAACTTTACTGGGATCGGCCGGCGACACTTTAGTAACCATCGCTTCAACATTTGCAGAGTATCCGCATTTTTTGCAGAGAACGTAAGTATCTTCACCCGTTGGACATGGGGCTAAAAATTCTTCAGAGCGCGAACCGCCCATTGCGCCAGCCATTGCACTAACAATGTTGTAGCGCAATCCAAGGCGATCAAAAGTTTTTATATAAGCCGCGCGATGCTTGTTATAAGAAGCGACTAAACCTTCTTCATTTATATCGAAGGAATAAGAATCCTTCATTACAAATTCGCGCCCACGAATAATTCCGCTGCGTGGGCGAGGTTCATCGCGATATTTAGTTTGAATTTGATAGAGCGAGAGTGGTAAATCTTTATACGATGAATATTCGCCCTTGACCATAAGGGTAAACATTTCTTCGTGAGTTGGCCCTAATAAATAATCCCCACCTTTGCGATCCTTAAGGCGAAATAAATCTGACCCGTAAGCATCCCAGCGGGCGGTCTGTTCATATGGTTGCCGCGGCAACATCGCTGGAAAATGAACTTCCTGAAAGCCAGCTTCATCCATTTCTTCGCGAACGATTCGTTCAATATTTCGAAGTGTTATGTATCCAAGTGGTAACCAAGAATAAATTCCGGCAGCGATTCGGCGAATGTAACCTGCCCGAACCAGTAAGCGATGGCTGGCAACTTCAGCATCGGCTGGATCATCGCGCAAAGTGCGCAAGAACAGGGTCGACATTCGCAACATAGGCGCGAGCCTACCCGAGCAAGTCGAAAAGTTGCGTGAAGTTAGCTAACTACAACTGATGGTTGGCCTGAAGTGATCCCAGCAGCTTCCATTATTTCGGCTAAACGCATCGCTTCTTCAATAAGGGTTTCAACAATTTGGGCTTCGGGAACTGTTTTAATGACTTGGCCCTTAACAAATATTTGCCCTTTGCCATTACCCGCTGCAACACCAAGATCGGCTTCGCGCGCTTCACCCGGACCATTAACTACACAACCCATAACTGCAACACGAAGTGGCACCGTCAATCCTTCTAGCCCCGCTTGAACTCTTTCAGCCAAGGTATAAACATCTACTTGTGCGCGACCGCACGATGGGCAAGAAACTATTTCTAATTTTCGCTGACGTAAATTAAGTGATTCCAGAATTGAAATTCCAACTTTTACTTCTTCGACTGGTGGTGCCGAAAGTGAAACACGAATAGTGTCACCGATACCTTCGGCCAATAAAATTCCAAATGCTGTTGCAGATTTAATTGTGCCTTGGAAAATCGGTCCCGCCTCCGTTACGCCAAGGTGCAATGGATAATCACATTTAGCCGCCAGAAGGCGATAGGCTTTAACCATTGTGACTGGGTCATGATGTTTAACCGAAATTTTAATATCGCTAAACCCATGTTCTTCAAAGAGGGATGCTTCCCAAAGCGCAGACTCGGCAAGGGCTTCTGGGGTTGCCTTGCCATACTTTGCCAGCAAACGTGGATCAAGTGAGCCCGCATTTACACCGATTCGAATTGAAATACCAGCATCGCCGGCAGCCTTGGCAACTTCTTTTACTCTGTCATCGAATTGTTTTATGTTGCCAGGATTTACCCGAACTGCGGCGCACCCAGCATCTATCGCTGCAAAAATATATTTAGGTTGGAAATGAATATCGGCAATTACTGGAATCTGTGATTTCTTAGCAATTTGAGCCAGCGCGTCGGCATCATCTTGGCTTGGAACTGCAACGCGAACGATTTGGCAACCCGATGCCGTTAATTCAGCAATTTGTTGCAAAGTTGCATCTACATCGGATGTAATTGTCGTGCACATTGATTGCACGCTAACTGGTGATTCGCTACCAACTCCGACTTTGCCAACCATCAACTGTTTTGTTTTGCGACGGGGTGCGAGGGTAGGTGGTGGAGCAGAAGGAATTCCTAAATCAACCATCCTCTTATTGTGCCGTATAGATGCAAATTGCGCTAAAGATTGAGATTTACAGGATTGACAATATCTGCAATTAAGAGCAAAACGGTAAGGGCGACAAGAATTACAAAGACCACCAAAGTAATTGGCGTAAGCGTTGTCACATCAATTCCTGCTGGTCGTGGACGACCACGCAAACGTGCAAAGAAGGCGCGAATTTCATCAGCGATTGTAACTGCCATATGTCCACCATCGAGTGGCAAAATTGGCAACAAATTAAAAATGCCAACAAAAATATTAAGACTTGCAATAATTAAAATAAAAGTAGCAATTCTTTCGCCAAGAGTTAATCGATCGCTACCTACTGCTTGACCTGAAACGCGTGCGACTCCGACAATTCCGACTAAACCATTTGGATCTCTAACCTCGCCACCGACGGTTTGGCCCCAAAGGGAGGGAATTCTGGCTGGCAATTGTGCCAGAGCAGTAAAACTAGATTTAGTTAAGTCACGAGTTGCAATGGCAGAGTTTTTAATCGCAGTAATCGGATTGCTGCGTTTTAGACCATAGGAATTAATAATTCCTAATATCCAGCGCTTCTTTCCATCTATAAGTTCTTCTTTGGGTTGAGCCGTAATAGATATACGCTCTAATCCGCGCTTTATGACAAGGGTTAGTTCTTTGCCGCCAGAATTGCGAATTGCCAAAACATCCCTGGGCCAGTTAGTTACGCTTTTGCCATTAATAGCTGTAATTTCATCACCGGCTTTGATTCCGGCGATTTGCGCCCCTGATTTTGGAACGATTTGATTTACAACTGGAAGTGCTTGAGTTGTTCCAATTGCCGCAAAGAGAATGAAGAGAAGTAAGTAAGCCAAAACAAAATGCAGAAACGAGCCCGCGCCTAAAACAATTAATTTACGACCTGAACTTGCTTTATAGAATGCACGGCTTTCTTCACCGATTGCCATTTGATCATCGGGTGCCATGCCTTCGATTCGGCAGTAGCCACCTGCTGGAATGGCTTTAATTCCAAATTCGGTCTCGCCCCGCCTAGTTGACCACAAGCGCTTGCCGAAACCTAGAAAGAATTCACTGACTTTCATTCCGTACTTCTTGGCCATTACGTAATGCCCAAATTCGTGAACCATTACTGATAGAAGTAGTGCGACAACGAAAGCTAAAATTCCAACAATCTGCATTATGCAACCAATCCTTTAATAATCGAAGCGGCCAATGAGTTCGCATCATGCTCGATACGACTGACATCTTCCAAATCGCGCGGCGGTGCCACGGCCTCAGATCCCATTTTCTGGACAACCGCGTCCACACATTCGATAATAGATAGGAAAGAAATTTTTCCTTGCAAGAAAGCGCCTACTGCGCTCTCGTTTGCGGCATTAAAAATTGCAGGAAGTCCCCCGCCTAATTCTCCGCAACGACGGGCTAAATCAAGGGCTGGAAATTTATTTACATCTATTGGCGCAAAGTTCCAATTATGTGACTTCGACCAATCGATGGCAGGGGCTGCACGTGAAATTCGCTCGGGCCAATTAATTGCATATGCAATCGGCCCCTTCATATTGGGCGGACTCACTTGGGCAATTGTCGAACCATCGTTGTATTCTACCATTGAATGAATAATGGATTGCGGATGAATGACGGCTTCAATTTGCGAATACGGCAGATTAAATAAGTAATGCGCTTCAATTATTTCTAAACCTTTATTAACAAGAGTCGCTGAATTAATTGTGACAACTGGGCCCATTGCCCAAGTTGGATGTGCCAGCGCATCTGCAATTGTGACATCTGATAAATCGCTGCGATCTCGAAATGGACCACCACTGGCAGTTAAAATAAGTTTAGAAATCTCGCTTCGTTTTCCCGCTTGCAAACATTGCCAAATTGCACTGTGTTCAGAATCAACTGGAATTAACTGGTCAGGTTTTGCAATTGAAGTTACTAAATCTCCGCCAGCAACAAGTGATTCTTTATTAGCAAGCGCAACCCGATTTCCCACGCGAAGTGCCGCCAAAGTTGGTCCTAAACCGATAGAACCAGTAATCGCATTTAAAACTACATCACATGTAATTGCCGCAATTTCCGTTGAAGCGCTTTTGCCATCTATAACGCTCACCCCTAGCAAGGCTTCGCGTACAAGATCGCCATTTGTAGCAACGCCGACGATGGCGACTTTATATTTGCGCGCTTGTTCAATAATTTCTTTGGGCTTTGTCCCACCTGAAGTCAGTGCAACAACGCGAAAAAGATTGGGGTGGGCATCAACGATTTCCAAGGCCTGCGCGCCGATAGATCCAGTGGAACCAAGAATGACTAAATCGCGCATGTCGCAATCTTGCCATGTCATAAGTAGTCTCATGTCATAACTAGACTGGGGTTATGAGCACAATCAAAAGCGTCGATACTGGTGTTGAACAGAGCCGAAAAGTAGTAACTGCCATTCCAGGGCCAAAATCTGCCGAAATTATTAAGCGGCGAAGTGAAGCTGTTTCGGCATCCCTTGGCATGGCCTTGCCTGCAGTTATCGAGCGCGCAGGTGGTGGAATTTTGGTCGATGTCGATGGCAATCACATTATTGATATGGGCGCTGGAATTGCTGTTGTCAATGTTGGAAATAGTGCATCGCGCGTTGTGAAAAATGTCCAAGAACAAGTTGAAGCATTTACTCATACATGTTTCATGATTGCGCCATATCTGGGCTATATAGAAGTATGTGAAGCGCTAAATCGTTTAACCCCAGGTGATTTCAAGAAGAAATCTATTTTGCTAAATTCGGGCGCCGAAGCCGTGGAAAATGCGGTAAAGATTGCACGCCAATTTACTAAACGCCAGGCCATTGTGGTCTTCGAACATGGTTATCACGGCCGAACAAATTTGACGATGGGTATGACTGCAAAAAATGCGCCATACAAAGAAGGTTTTGGTCCATTTACTCCAGAAATTTATCGCATGCCAATGGCATATCCAATGCGTTGGCCAGGTGGAGCTGATGCTTGTGCAAAAGATGCTCTTGATTTAGTAATTCATAAAATGGATAAAGAATTGGGCGGTAAAAATATTGCCGCAATCGTTATAGAACCGATTCAGGGTGAAGGTGGATTCATTGTTCCGCCTAAGGGTTTTCTAAAAGGTTTATCTAATTACTGCAAAGAAAATGGCGCACTATTTATCGCCGATGAAATACAAACTGGTTTTGCACGCACCGGTGCGATGTTCGCGTGCGAGCATGAAGAAGTTGTCCCAGATTTAATTGCAACTGCTAAAGGCATTGCTGGTGGCTTACCACTTGCAGGTGTAACTGGCCGAGCAGATGTCATGGATTCAATTCATGCCAGCGGTTTAGGTGGCACTTTCGGTGGTTCACCGATTGCTTGTGCCGCAGCCCTTGGTGCAATTGCCACAATTGAAGAAGATAAATTAGTCGAGCGGGCAAATGTTATTGGCGTAATTATGGTTGATGCATTAAATGCGATGAAAGCAAAATATTCCATAATCGGTGAAGTCCGCGGACGCGGGGCTATGCAAGCAATTGAGTTGGTAATTCCAGGTTCGATAGAACCGAACCCGGTGGCTCTTGGCGCAATAATTAAATATTGCCAGCAAAAAGGTGTACTAATTCTTTCGGCTGGCACTTACTCAAATGTGATTCGGTTATTGCCGCCGCTAGTTATTCCTGAACATTTACTGCGCGAAGCGCTAGAAATTTTGGATGAGGCAATAGCTGTGCTTTAGCGATCCAATAAGTTCTGCGTGGGTGAATACTTTGTGCCAGAGCGTCGTTTTGCAATTGCACTAAGGGCTTCAAGTACAACTCGGTTAGCTAAAATAGCCGTGATATCGGCGCTATCAAAGGCTGGTGCAACTTCGACTACATCGATTCCAACAATTGGAAGTTCTAAACAAATACGGCGCACTGCTTCTAATAATTCGCGACTAGTCATTCCACCAGGTTCTGGTGTTCCGGTTCCAGGTGCCATCCCCGGATCTACCACATCAATATCCACCGATAAGAAAACGCCATCGCACTGATTTGTAAGTATTGCAAATGATTCATCTAGAACGCTGGCTAATCCGCGATGATGAATTTCAGTCATTTCATATGAACGCATACCTTTATCGCGCATCCAGTTAAGAGTTTTCTCATCTGGCCAATATCCACGCAGTCCCAGTTGTAAGAAGCGATCACCGCGAACAGTTCCGGTCTCAATTAAACGGCGCATCGGAGTTCCGTGACCAATTAGTGCGCCAAATTGATGCTCGCCGGTATCGGCATGAGCATCAAAGTGAATCATGGAAATTTTTCCCATTCCGCGGTGATGTGCAATTCCTGCAACATCGGCCGATGAAACGCTGTGATCTCCCCCAAGAATTACTGGAATTATTCCTGCACGCGAAATTTGCTGCGTTGCAGCTTCCAAAACTTTAAGGGATGCAACTAAATCTCCACCGGACATCATTAAATCGCCAGCGTCATAGACTTTAAGTTCTGTCAGTGGATCAATGCGCAGCGCTAAATGTGGGCGTTGCCCATCATGCGGTAAATAATCGCCCCCACGAATTGCTTGAGGTCCAAACTTCGCACCCGAACGATGTGAAGTTCCGCTATCAATTGGCGCACCCAGAATAATTACATCGGCATCGGCATAACTCTTTGGATCATCTAAATCACATGCAGGAATACCCAAGAAGGTGAAATTAGGTCCGTACATATTTCCATGGTTAGCCATGCATTAACAATAAGGGCAAAGATTTAAGAATCGAAACCTAAGCCAAGATAATCAAGCAATTTGAGCCAAAGATTGCGCTTACCCTCATTAAGGTCGGCTTTATTAATTGACCATTGCGTTAAACGAATGAAAACAAATCTAAAGGGTTCGGGTGGAAATGGAATAGGTTTCTTTCGAACCATTTTTAATCGGGTGCGTTCATTATCTGACTTATCCAATAAATCAAGCATTACTTGCGCTCCAAAACGAGTAGATGCAACTCCAAGACCGGTGTAACCCAAAACGTATGCAACCCGGCCACGATAGGCCTTGCCCCAAAATGGCGAGAAGCGTGAGCAAGTATCAATTGCCCCGCCCCAACCATGAGTAAATTTAATTCCCTTTAATTGTGGGAAAGTTTTCAGAAAATCTGAAGCCAAATGGGCATATGTTTCGGCGTCAGATTCATATTCTTGGCGCACTTTTCCGCGGAAATTATAAATTGCGTCGTATCCGCCCCATAAAATTTCGCTATCTTTTGTCATTCGATAATAATGGAATTGATTTCCAGCTTCTGATAAACCTTCACGCCCAGCCCACCCAATCGATGCTAGTTGTTCGGGAGTTAATGGCTCGGTCACCAACTGAAAATCATAAACAGGAATAACATATTTATGTGTACTCCTAATTAAATTAGTAAATACATTTGTAGCGAGGGCAACTTTTTGGGCATAAGCACTTCCATACGATGTGTGCACAATCATGCCGTTGCTGGTGCGCTCTAGCCAATCAACTTTTGTATTCTCATAAATTTTTACACCAAGAGATATACAGACTCGTTCGAGTCCCCAAACTAAACGAGCAGGATCAAGGAGAGCTGTTCCGTCTGGGTCCCACATTCCGCCTTTGTATATTGGTGAATTTACTCGAGCTTGAATTTGCTCTTGGTTTAAAACTTCAACATGATCACCATATGAGTTTCGAAGATCGGCCTCTTCTTGCATGCCTCTTAAATGCCAATCCTCGGTAGCAACACGAAGTTCACCTGTTCGTTCCCAGTCGCATTCAATATTATATTTTTCGATGGTTGCTTCAATACCATCCATATTTTCGCGACCCAGACCTTCGATTAATTCCATCTCATCGCGAAAACGACGGTAACCATTGGTAAATCCGTGCGTTAAGGATGCGTTGCAAAAACCACCATTGCGGCCAGATGCACCAGAACCAGTCTCTCTTTGTTCGACAATTATTACTTCACGTTCTGGGTTGCGCTCTTTGGCAAGTAAGGCCGTCCACAAGCCGGTATAGCCCGCACCGATGATGCAGAGGTCAGTTGTGACATCACCAATCAAAGATGGATGTGAATCTGGTTCGAGCGGGTCAGCATCGAGCCAATAAAGTTGTGGCTGCATGTGCGAAAGATGTTTGAGTACGAAAGGGTCGATGGCATCCATCGTGCTATCCGGCGTTTGCCGGAATCACCCCTTCACATCTACTAGTAGTTGGCCCGGGTCCTCCGGAGTCCTACCCCATAACGCAGATCGTTCTAATGCAATCTGTTCTTCGTTATAGCAAAGGAAAGTTTAGCGCGTTTTACGTTTACTTACTAGTTGCCCCGCCAAAACGATAGCTAGCGCGAGGAAAAACATGGAAGAACCGATGACATTTGCTTGTGCTGGAATTCCACGCGCAGAAGCAACGTAAACAAATTTAGGGAAAGTTGTGAAAGTTCCAGAATTAAAGTTAGTAATAATAAAATCATCAAAGGAAAGACTAAATGCCAATAGCGCGGCCGCGGCAATTCCCGGTGCAACAAGTGGCAAAGTTATTCGGCGAAAAGTTTCGAATTCATTAGCGTATAAATCCATCGCGGCTTGTTCAAGACGTGGGTCTAAACTTGCAATACGCGCTTTAACAGTCACAACAACAAATGAAATACAAAACATTACATGAGCAACAACGACTGTAGTAAATCCTGGGTTAATTCCTAAATTCAAGAACATTGCAAGCAGCGATGCACCAAGAACAACTTCAGGAGTCGCCATTGGCAAGAAAACTAAAAGGTTGGTACCAGAACGACCTCGAAATCGGTGGCGCCCAATTGCAAATGCAATCAGCGTTCCCAAGAAAGTGGCAAGGATGGTGGAGATAAGGCCGACTTTTATTGAATTACCCAGCGCCACGCAGACATCGGGGGCACCACACGGGTTCTGCCAATTTTTAAGGGTAAAACCTTTCCAAACCAAGTTGCTTCTACCTGCATTATTGAAAGAAAACCCGAAAGTATAGGCAACTGGAATAAAAAGATAAGTAAAACCCAAGATCATATAAATACGAATTAAATTGCGGCGAAACCAATTAATGTATTTGTTCATACTAGTTCCTCCGTTCCTGCCTTACGGATATAAATAGTTACAAGAATTAAAATCGCTGCCATTAAAGTAAATGAAAGCGCGGCCGCCGTTGGGTAATCTACGATTTTAAAGAAGCGCGATTCAATGACGTTACCAATCATCTTGGTATTTGGGTTTCCCAAAATTGCAGCATTGATGTAATCACCTGCCGCTGGAATAAAAGTCAGTAAGGTACCGGCAACGACTCCGGGCATTGATAATGGCACAGTCACTTTTCTAAAAGTTGTAAAGGCATTTGCATACAAATCACCCGCAGCTTCTAACGTGCGTGGGTCGATACGTTCAAGGCTGGCATATAACGGCAGCGTCATAAATGGTAAAAAGTTATATGTCATTCCCGTTACAACAGCAAAAGCACTAGCGGTTAGCGTTGTTTGTTGGCTAATAATGTTCAGGCCACGAAGAGCTGCAATAACTGGGCCTTCTTCGCCCAAGATTTGTTTCCAAGCAATTGTGCGTAATAAAAAAGATGTAAAGAAAGGGGCAATAACTAAAACGAGCAAAATATTCTTCCAGCGCCCAGATTTAAATGCGATGCCGTATGCCAATGGATATGCAATTGCAAGAGCTAAGACCGTGGCTAAAAATGCATAGAAAAACGAGCGCGTGAATTGTTCTTTATTATTGATAAAAGCATCAACATAGTTGGAAAAACGCAGCGTTTGTTCGTATTGACCAGTATCACCACCTTTAACTGGAGTCTGAGTAGATGTTTGTGCAAGATTAACAATTGGCAAGATAAAGAATGTAAATAGCCAAATCATTCCGGGAGCAAGCAAAAGATAAGGAAGTAGCGACTTCTTCTCCTTAAGCGAAGTAACTTTGCTGGCGCTGGCGTGCAGGAAAGCCATTACGCTTCAACCGGATTTACTTCAGATCCAGCTCTGGCATCCTCTGCACCATCGAGGGCGAAAGTAAAAATTGGCTCCCAAGACATTACTACTTGATCGCCTTTTTCAAGTGGCGGAACACCATCATCATTTTGTTCGAAAACAATGAGCTCTTGTTTCCATGGCATTTCAACTTGGTATTGCGTACTTACTCCGATGTATGAAACATCGGCGATAACGCCACCAGTTAAAATATTGCCACTCATTTGCGTTCCTACTTTTTGGATTCTAATTTTTTCAGGTCGAATTCCTGCAAGAACCAAAGAATCATGGGCACGGCTACGCGATTTCATAATTTTAATCTTCTGGCCAAAGACGCCAACAACTAGTGCATCGCCATCGGTGCCCTCAATTATTCCTTGGATTAAATTGGATTGACCAAGGAAGTTTGCAACAAATGCGGTTTCAGGATCATCGTATAAATCAGCTGGTGAGCCCATCTGTTCAACTTTTCCTTCATTCATAACTGCGATTGTGTCGGCCATTGTCATGGCTTCTTCTTGATCGTGAGTTACGTGAACGAAAGTGATTCCAACCTCAGTTTGAATCCACTTTAATTCGATCTGCATTTGACGGCGTAATTTAAGGTCAAGTGCCCCCAGTGGTTCGTCCAAAAGTAAGAGTGCGGGGCGATTAACAATGGCACGAGCCAGAGCGATTCGCTGTTGCTGTCCACCCGATAATTGAGCTGGTTTGCGCTGCGCCAAATGTGGCAGTTCTACAAGTTTTAAAACTTTATCAACGGCTTCCTGAACATCTTTAATTCCGCGACGCCGCAGCCCAAAAGCGATATTTTCATAAATTGAAAGATGCGGAAATAACGCATAGTTCTGAAAAACAGTATTTATGGGGCGCTGGTAAGGGCGCTTATTTGTAATATCGGTTGCACCCAAATGAATTGTTCCAGCAGTCGGTTCTTCAAGACCGGCAATCATTCGAAGTGTGGTTGTCTTTCCACAACCTGATGGCCCTAAAAGTGCGAAGAACGAACCTTCAGGAATTGTTAGCGTTAAATCATCAACTGCATTGAAATCACCAAAAGATTTGGTGACGCTAACTATTCGTAGATCTCCTCGGGTAGATGATGAGGCATCAACCACTAGTTACCCGCAGCTTCTTGGAAGACAGTTGTAAATTTGGTTTCCTCATCTGGTGTAAGTGAACGGAAAACTTGTACTTTCGAAAGAGTCTCAGCTGTCGGGAAAATATAAGAACTCTTGGCTAATTCTGGATCGATTTTTTCCATCTCAACCTGTGCCCCCTTAACTGGGCAGATATAGTTAACGTAAGCCGCAACTTCGGCGGCAACTGCTGGGTCGTAATAGTTGTTAATTACCTTCTCGGCATTGGCCTTATTTGTTGAAGTTGATGGAATGAGCAAGTTATCGGACCAGAGAGTGCCACCTGATTCTGGGACTGCAAAATCAAACTTTCCATCACTTTCACTAGCTAATTGGAATAAATCGCCAGACCATCCAATTACTGCAATTGCATCGCCACTAATTAGATCTTCTTTGTAGTCATTTCCAACGACTTTACGGATGTAACCATCAGATATTTTCTTCTTTAAGTAATCCACCGCGTTCATGAATTGCGCTTCTGTGAAGTCCTTGCTGATATCCACGCCTTGGTACATCATGATAATTCCAATAGTGTCGCGCATCTCCGAAAGAACTTCTACTTTGCCTTTATTTGCTTTCGAAAATAACTGGTCAAGGGTATGGACTCCGCCTGGAACTTTTTCTTTATTCCAACCAAAGCCGGCAAAACCTGATTGCCATGTCAACGAGTAGTTGCGGCCTGGGTCATAACTAACGGCACTGAGTGCATCAAGAATATTTACCTTGTTTGGAATATTTGCCGCATCAAATTTTTGCGCATATCCCATGCGAATCCAGCGAGCAGCTATCCAGTCGGTTGGTGAAACAATGTCATAGCCAATATCTTTATTGAGTTTTAATTGACCTTGTACTTTGCCCCAAAATTCATCGTTATCGTTGTAATCTTCTTTGTAATCAACGTTGATTTTGGAATCAGCAATAAATTTTTCAAGTGTTGGATAAACTTTTTTATCTGAGTCATAATCTAAATAAAGAGTCCAGTTGGCCCAACGAACTGCCTCTGAAGCGCTATCTGAATCTCCACCAGAGGAGCCACCACATGCAGCTAAGAAAGTTACTGCACCTAATCCGCCGGCGCCGGCTAGAAAACCACGGCGCGACATTTGAGCTTTTATAATTTCGCGTGCTTCGGGTGATACGGATTTCTTTGCAGTCATAGTCTCGTACTTTCTCGTTAGGTGGTCAGGGGTTCGTTACTATCTAGGCGTTTAGATTACTCATAACATGCTTTATTCGGGTGTAATCCTCGAAGCCATAATTCGACAAATCTTTTCCATATCCGCTGCGCTTGAAACCGCCATGTGGCATCTCGGCAACGATTGGAATGTGGGTGTTGATCCAGACGCAACCAAAGTCAAAGGCTTTGGCCATGCGCATCGCACGACCGTGATTTGTGGTCCAAACACTAGATGCCAAGCCATAATCAACGCCATTAGCCATCTTCACAGCTTCTGCTTCATCGCTAAATTTTTGGATTGTGATAACTGGCCCAAAAATTTCGTTTTGAATCATTTCATCATCTTGGCGAAGTCCAGCAACAACTGTAGGTGGAAAGAAGAATCCAGCTTGCTTAAGGGCTGTGCCACCAGTTGTCACAGTTGCGTGTGCTGGAGTGCGCTCTAGAAACCCTGCTACTCGTGCTAATTGATTGGCGTTATTTACTGGCCCAAGGAAAACATCTTGATCTGGCATTCCGATTGCAATCTTATTTTTTGCTTGCTCGGTGAGAAGTGCGACCATGTCGTCATATGCACTTGCTTCCACCATTACGCGCGTTGCTGCAGTGCAATCTTGTCCCGCATTGAAATAGCCCGCAATTGCAATGGCTTCGGCTGCGGCTTCAAGATCTGCATCATCAAAGACAACAACTGGTGCTTTGCCGCCGAGTTCTAAATGAACGCGCTTTAATTGTTTTGCAGCCGATGAAGCAACTTCCATTCCGGCTCGTACCGAACCGGTAATTGAAACCATGTCAGGGCGATTATGTTCGACAAGTGCTCGGCCAGTTTCGCGTTCGCCGCAAATAACATTGAAAACTCCAGCAGGTAAAAATTCTGACATAACCTGCGCCATCCACACTGTTGATGCTGGTGTGGTATCGCTTGGTTTAAGAACAACCGTGTTTCCTGCCGCAATTGCTGGCGCCCATTTCCAAACGGCCATCATCATTGGATAATTCCATGGAGTTACTTGTCCACACACACCAATTGGTTCGCGGCGAATAAAAGAAGTCATGCCAGGCATGTACTCACCGGCGGCTCGGCCTTCAAGATTTCGCGCAGCACCTGCAAAGAAACGAATTTGATCAATCATAGGCGGGACTTCTTCCGACCTTGTTAGCGAAATTGGTTTACCAGTGTTACGCGATTCAATTTCAATAATTTCATCTGCACGATTTTCAATTGCATCGGCAATTTTTAGCAATGCGCGCTGGCGTTGCGAAGGTGTTGAGTCGCGCCATTGGTTAAATGCATTACTAGCTGCGCTCATCGCTGCATCAACATCAGTGGAATTTGATTTTGGCGCCGTAGCATAAGCCGCTCCAGTGGCTGGATTTACTATCGAAGTGCTTTCACCAGATGCGGCCTCAACGGCCTTGCCATTAATAAAGTTCAATAACTTTTCCATGTTGGGAGCGTACGCCTGTGCGGGCGCAATGGGTAGCCCCATCCTGAGCCTAAAGTTACGAATTTGGTCTATTTTTGCCCTTATATATACGAAATCAGTATGAAAAAGGGCAAAAATATACGAATTCCTTTGCTTAATCGGACAAGGTGCGAGAGAGTAACCTCATGGTTACACCAAAAGTTCGGGCGAAAAAGGCAATTCTCGATGAGACCTCACGGGCGATCATCGAGCAGCTGCAAATTGATGGGCGAAAGCCTTATGCCTCTATTGGTAGCGCCATTGGTTTATCTGAGGCAGCAGTGCGCCATCGCATTGCCAAACTCATCGAATCTGGAGTGATGCAAGTTGTTGCGGTGACAGATCCACTAACCGTGGGTTCTTTTCGCATGGCAATGATTGGTATCAAAGTTGAAGGAGATCTCACCGCTTTTGCTGATGTGCTCTCTCATTTCAAAGAAGTCGACTATGTAGTTATTACATCGGGTGGCTTTGATGTTATGGCAGAGGTTATTTGCAACGATGATGAAGATTTACTTGAACTTTTGCAACGGGTTCGTGCTCTACCTCAAGTGCGCAGCACTGAGAGTTTCATTTACTTAAAGTTGCGCAAGCAACTTTACAACTGGGGAACCTGATCACCATGGCTACAACAAGTACATTCGACAACGTTCAATATTACGATTCCGATGGAGATGCAGATTGGTCCAATCGCGCAAAAGATCATTTATGGATGCACTTCTCTCGCATGGGTGCCTACGATGACGGCGGTTCAATTCCAATCATCGTAAAAGGTGAAGGAAATTATATTTGGGATGATCGTGGTAAAAAATATTTTGATGGGATTTCATCGCTCTTCACTGTTCAACTTGGACATGGGCGACATGAGATGGCCGATGCCTACGCTAACCAAATTAAAGAGATTGGTTATTTTCCGCTTTGGTCATATGCCCATCCCCGGGCAATTGAATTGGCAGAGCGCCTAACCGATTACACCCCTGGAGATCTAGACCACGTTTTCTTTACTTCTTCCGGTGGTGAAGCAATTGAATCTGCCGCAAAATTAATAAAGCAATATTTTAAATTAGTTGGCAAGCCGATGAAACATAAGATGATTAGTCGTAATGTGGCCTATCACGGCACAACCCAAGGCGCGCTATCTATTACTGGAATCCCGGCAGCAAAGCAGTTCTTTGAACCACTTTTAACTGGACACCATCGTGTGCCGAATACCAACTTTTATCGCGCGCCACTTATTCATCGCGATTCAATAACTGATTTTGGTCTATGGGCTGCAAATCGAATTGAGGAAATGATCAATTTTGAGGGTCCAGAGACTGTGGCTGCAGTCTTTATCGAACCCGTTCAAAATTCGGGCGGATGTTTTCCGCCTCCCCCAGGTTATTTAGAACGCGTTCGCGAAATTTGCACAAAGTATGACGTGATCATGGTCTGCGATGAAACCATCACAGCCTTTGGCCGAATCGGTGATTACTTTGCCATGAAACGCTACGGTGTTGTTCCAGACATTATTACTTGCGGTAAAGGAATGACTTCGGGTTATTTCCCAATGGGTGCCATGATTGCAAATAATCGTTTATTTGAACCATTTAAACGCGGAAATAACGCTTTTTTGCATGGCTTCACTTTTGGTGGACATCCAGCAGGTGCTGCAGTTGCACTTGCTAACTTAGATATCTTCGAAGAAGAGAAAATAAACGAAAATGTTCGCGCTAATGAGAGCGCACTTCTTGGCACTCTGGAGCGACTCTATGACTTACCAATTGTCGGAGATGTTCGTGGGGCTGGTTTCTTCTACGGAATCGAAATGGTTAAAGATAAAAAGAGCCGCGAGACTTTTACTCACGATGAATCCGAGAAATTATTGCGTGGTTTCTTATCAAAGGCGCTCTTTGATAACGGTTTGTACTGCAGAGCCGATGATCGCGGAGATCCAGTAATTCAAATAGCACCACCGCTGAATTCCACTCAAAAAGATTTTGATGAAATAGAAGGAATTTTGCGCACCGTGCTAACGCAAGCGTCTTCCATTATTTTTTAATTCACGATAAAAATTCTCGTGCGGGCCTATCGCCTCCCATGTGATTTTTTTCTTCTCAATATTAAATGAATAACCCAGTAAAAATTCGTCTTTTGTAACTTTAAATTTGCGAATATATACGCCTTTTAAATCGCCTTTTTTTTCTTCACCCAGTTGAGGATTCTTCATGATTTGATTCATAACGCCATGCAAAACCATAAGAACGCTTTTCGGAAGTTTCTTATATGATCGCGAAAAGCGACGTGATTCAAATTCGTTAAATTGCAATTAAATCTCGCGGCGTTTGAAACTTTGCTTGCTCTTGCTAGGCTCATCACCAGCGGCTAATAAATCGATAATGAGAGCGACTGGAAGGTCAGGATTATCAATCGAGGCACGCCCGACTTGTGCCCAAAATTCGATCTGTCCAGCAATTGTTCGATGCTCGATCGCGGCTTCTTTTTTGGCGCGTTCGTATAAATCTGGGTCTATTCGTACTGGCATACTCATAATATTAGTTTACTACATTTGTAGTAAGATACAAAGGTGAGAAGTATCTGGAAATCTTAAAGTGTGACTGGCTTTACTACCGAAATCAATTCTTCATATGCAATATCTACGCTTCGGCGTACTTCATCGCTTAGGTGGTAACTAAGCGGGCCCCGTTGATGTGCCGAAGTAAAAATCCCCTGCTTAACTAATAAATACTTTTCAATTGCAACATAGGCATCTAGTGAAGTTTGATACGAGATGAGGGCAAGAAGAGGCTTATGTATATCTTGGGCAAGTCCTTGATTGCCATTTGTAAG
>Ga0209702_10000415_pt1 | contig 88230 bp, 55 predicted proteins | sample FRY01_FD_187210 | JGI IMG/M metagenome (GOLD analysis project Ga0209702, IMG submission 187210) | Freshwater microbial communities from Lake Fryxell liftoff mats and glacier meltwater in Antarctica - FRY-01 (SPAdes) (version 2) | ecosystem: Environmental > Aquatic > Freshwater > Ice > Glacier... | reverse complement strand
GGGGGGGGGGGGGGGTGTGGGGGGGTGGGTGGGGAGGGGGGGGGGGGGGTGGGGGGGGGGGGGTTGGGGGGGGGGGGGGGGGTTTTGGGGGGGGGGGCTTTTTCCCGAATTGGGCGGAAGTATTGAGGGCGGCGGGGTCCGTTTGAGAAGGAATGGCGGTGTTCATTTGGCCGAACTTGGGGGAAAGAAGGGTCTTTCCTGTGGTCGGTCGGGCCGGGGAAAATAGCGAGGACAGGCTCCTGGAGGCTGGAAAACGTGGGATTCTGGACGAATCGGCTCTCCGGAGTTGAGCGCTGCGGGGTAGTTTCTTCTCGGGTGGTGCGGGTGGGGGGAATCGAACCCTCGCCTCAAGCTTGGGAAGCTCGCATTCTACCACTGAACTACACCCGCCGCGTGGTCCCGGGGGGGTGGTAAGTGGTGATCGAAGAGACGGCAATACTTATTCACAATGCTTTGGTCAACTTAGGGTGATTTTCCCCGAAAAATAAAGAGTTCTCAAGCGATGGGAACCTGAGAAAAGCCTTGCGCAGGCTTGATTGCACGGGTAAAAAGCTCTTGCAGCTGCGGGTATAGCTTAACGGTAAAGCCCCAGCCTTCCAAGCTGGCCATACGGGTTCGATTCCCGTTACCCGCTGATTCGACCACAACGCCTCCGCCTACCAACAGATATAATCTAAGATGAAAAGAACACTTAACTATTTGACCTTGGTCGTCATGTTCGCCGGTAGTGCGGTGGCGGTGACAGAAGAATCCAGCTGCTTTGACCGCTCGGTTGCGGTCACCAAAATGGTGGGCGCTGACCCCGACAACGTGCTTGAGATTGTTCAGCGGGAAGTGACGGCCACTCCTCTCTGTTCTTGTGAGATTGTGAAAGCGGCGATTGTGGCGACGGAAGCGAAGCGCGAGCTCGTTGCGCAGATTGTGGCGACGGCGATTGAGGCGGCTCCTGAAAAGATGCGCATTATCGCACAGTGCGCGGTTGCGGTTGCGCCGGATGCGCTTCCCAACGTCATGGCAATTTTGGCCGCGCTTGATCCCAACAAGGGAGACGGGGTTGTTTCTGAGAAGGGCGGTCTCGACAAGGGCAAGGAAGTGGTGGTCGCGCCCGCGCTGCCGAGTCCGCTTGACGGCCCCTATCTTGTGCCCGGTGAGCCCCCGCTGCACCCCAACTTTTTCACGCCGGACAACATCACGAATCCTGGTGGGTTGGGCACTGCGGAATACGAGTATTATTACAATTCTTTGTAGGAGCGCTAAACTGGGTGTGATCGAATAGCGGACAAATTTTTACCACCATTACTTAGAGACCAAATGAAACTATCCAAATTGATCCCCGCAGCCTGCTTTGGTTGCCTGGGGATTGCCAGTGGCCAGGGCCTGTACAACATCATGCCTTACGAGGACGATCCGGTCGAAGGACTCCCTCTGCACTGGACGGTGGCGCTGAATCTGGGCTACGACAACAATCCGTCGCCCGTTCTTTCCGACTGCCCCGGATTTGATTCTGATGGGGCCATGTATGTTTCGGGGTCGATTCAAGGCAACTTTGTGATGCAGTCGCCCCGGACGGTGATTGATGTATGGGGGAGGCTGGGGGTGACCTACTATATCGACGATATTCAGCAGACCTCGGCGATTGGCACGACGGTTGGTTCCTCGGATGACACGTTCTACACCACTCAATTTGGATTGAACGTGACGCACAACGTGAACGAGCGCCTTCGCATTCGGAGCCGCAGCAATTTTTCCTATGAGCAGGAGCCGGATTATGATTCCGGCCTCGCGACGGATCGTCGTCAGGGGCAGTACTTCCGTTACAGTACGGACAACAGCGTGGGCTATCGCTGGACGGAGCGTTTGGGAACGGTGACCGGTTATCGGTTGAACGGTGTTGTTTGGCAGGACAATTCGGCTCAGGACTCGATGACCCACACGATTTACAACCAGTTTCGTTACAGGACGAGTGAGCGCACCGTGCTGACGGCTGATGTGCGCTACGGCATTCAGAACAACAGCGGATATGGGGATTCGGATTCCATCTATCTTCTTCTGGGTGCGGAGCATGAATTCAGCGAAACCACGGTCGGCGTACTTCGGGTGGGTGCGCAGCACTTTTCCCCGGACGGAGGTGAAGCGTCATGGTCACCCTATGTGGAGGGGACCATCAGGACCCAGGTCAACGAGCAGTTCGGAGTGCGTGCCTTCGTGTATTACGGAGCGGAGGGACGGGACCGGAGTGTTTGGACCCACGATTGCGATATTTTCATGCCGATGTCCACCTCGACGGCCTCCCTCGTGAATTTCGACCAGCGCAACATTCTTCGGATCGGATCGCAGGGATCCTATGTGGTCTCCGAGAAATTGACGATCTTCGGTGGGGTGAACGTCGTCTTTGACAGCTACAAGGACGGGACCTATCTCCTGAGTGGGGTGCGTTCCGGGGTTCCGTTTTTTGCGGGAACTTCGGCACCTGATTTCGACGAAATGGTTTACAACCTGAATATCGGGGCGAGCGTGAAGTTGACCGAGAACATCTACATGACCGGTTCTTACAATTTCTCGAATTCGTCATCTGATGCCGATATTCGCGATTACGACCGACAGCGTGTGCAACTGGGAATTCAGACATCCTTCTAATTACTGGTAAATCGGACGAAAAAACCGAACATTTCAGCCCCCGCAATGTCTCTTTCCATTGCGGGGGCTTTCTCCGTCCCTAGAAGAGAGCCCGAGTAACGGGCGGCTCCCACCATCAACCGCTGATTCCCCCCATCCCAACCAAAATGCAAAACGACCATGATCGTGACAACGGAGCCAGTGAGGCGTCGCTTCACGCCTTTGATTACTGGCAAGTGCTCAAGAACCGCTATGGCGTCATTCTCCTGACGTTCCTGCTCATTTTCATGACCGCAGCGGTGATCACCTACGTTCTCCCGAAAAAATACGAAAGCACGGTCGTCCTACAAGTTCTCCCCTCGACTCCGGATCTTGATCCATTTGGTGGACAGTTGGGGGCTTCGGTGACGGGCAATCAGATGACCCGTCAATTCTTTGCCACGGAATTTGAGGTTATTGCTGCGGAGCAGACCCTGATGCGGGTGGTTGACCGCCTCGATCTGACGTCCCGGTGGAAAACGGATTCGGACAGCGTGATTCAGATTCTGAGAGGAATCATTGCCACCGATCAGATCCGGGGAACCGACCTGATCGAGATCCGGGTGCGCCACACCGTGGCGACCGACGCCCGGGACATTGCGGAGAAGGTGGCAGAGGCTTACAGGGCGCGGAGGACCGACGAGGAAATGACGCGGGCCTCCACCGCCTTGGATGCGTTGAATGAAGAACTTCGGAATCAGGAGGATCTCGTGGAGGAGAAGCGAAAGGTCCTGGACACCATCGTGCAGGCGATTGGGATTCCCTACGTGGAAGGGGTGCGCGGTGCGGGCGAGAGCCGCAGCCATGAGGTGCTCTATGACCTTTCCGAGCGCCAGTTGTATGAGATGCAGGCGGAGCGTGATCAGTTGGAGAACCAGATCAAGACCCTGACCAAGCTGGAGAGTGAAGAGCTGATGAAGTATGCGGCAGGTCTTAATCTTCCCCAGAACGGAGTCACCGGGCTCTACGTCGAGTTTCAAGAATCCGAAAGGGAGCTGATCAACCTGCAGGCCAGTGGTCTTGGTGACAAGCATCCCGACGTGGCGATGCGGCGGTTGAACAACGAGGGCTTGAAAAGGGATCTTGAGAAGGCCGTTACCTCCCTGCGCGAGATTCTCAAGACGCAGATGGAGCTGGTGGACGGACGTTTGAGCAACATGCGGGAGACCCGCAATCAGCAGCGGGACAACGCCGTGGATCGAGCCTTGGAGTCCCACGACTATGTGGAAGCCAAGCGGGAGTATGAGAACGCGCAGGGCATGCTGCAGGCCATGAAGTTGCAGCATTCCAGCAAGCGGATTGGTCTGAGGATCCCGAAGAACCCCATTACCATGCATCAGGAAGCGAAGACTGGAAGGAATCCCGTGAGTCCCAAGGTGACGCTTTATCTTTCTCTTGGAGCCATCGTCGGTCTCATCTTTGGTATCACGATCGCCTTTTTCCTGGAGTATCTTGATACCTCCGTGAAGAGCCTGGAGGACGTGGAGCGGTTCCTTCAGGTGCCGGTGTTGGCGGTGATTCCGAAGGATGTCGGAATCCTGCACAAGCAGAGCGGCATGAGCCCGGATGCGGAGGCGTATCGAATCCTGAGAACGAACATCGAGTTCAACCGGAAGAACCCGGAGGACAATGCGATCACCATCGTGTCCGGAGGTGCCGGTGAGGGTAAGTCGACCACCCTGGTCAACTTGGCCTATGTTTGTGCGCAGGGAGGCTACACGACGTTGATGGTGGATGCCGACTTGCGCCGTCCGCGTCTGCACATCTTCTTTGACATCAACAACTCGGTGGGGTTGACGAACTACCTGATGACGGATCTGATGTTGGAGGATGTCATTTTGCAGACGCCCGTTGACAATCTCTACTTCCTTCCATCGGGAATTCTGCCTGCGGATGCGGCCGGTATCCTGAACTCGCGGCGCATGTCGGAGTTGATTCAGGAGGTGAAGCAGCGTTTCGACCTCATTCTGATCGACTCACCGCCGATTCTTGGAGTGAGTGATGCCTCGGTGTTGGCGAGTGAGGTGGACCTGACCATGATCGTGGTGCAGCACCGGAAGTTGCCTCGGAACATGCTGTTGCGGGTGAAGCAGGCGGTGGAGAACGTTGGTGGCCATGTCATCGGAGTGGTGCTCAACAACGTTGATGTGCGCAGCGACAGTCAATATCAGTATTACACCAGCTATTACACCTACTACGCGCCATCCGCGGACAATGATCCGGTTCCCTCTGCGGCATCGTTGGGGAAAGGGGCATCCTCTGGAAAAGTGGCCGCCACAGGAAAATCCTCTTCGACAGACGACGAAGACACGCTTTATTAATAGAAACCCCCTAAACATGATGAAAATATTATTGATAGCATTGGTGCTGGGCATGCCTGTCCTGCAAGGAGGTCCGGTAGAAGCGGGCCGGGCGATTCAGATCACCGTGCAAGGTGTGCCTCCCGCGGAGCAGGCCCGCTTGAACGGCACCTATCCGGTGAGTGATGGCGGCTATATCCGGATGTGGCAGGTCGGCAACATCAGGGCTGCGGGTCTTGATTCCAACGCCTTGGCGCAGTCCATCGAAGCGGCCTACAAGAACGCGGAGATCTACTCGAGTCCGAATTTCCAGGTTGTTTCGACCTCAGGCGACAGCATTGTGCAGGAGGTCATCACGGTGGGCGGCAAAGTACGGATGCCCGGACCCAAGCCCCACCAGAAGGGGATGACCCTGTTTGAGGCCGTTGCGGCCGCTGGCGGTGCCACGGAGTTCGGAGCGAAGAACCGGGTTCGGCTTTACCGGAACAAGAATGTTTACACCTACGATCTGAATACGGCCGCGCACAAGATCCTGTTGGTCTATCCGGGTGACATTATTGATGTGCCCGACACGAACTGGCGCGGCAGGTAGGGCGGTCAGTCCGGGCAGGTTGAAGATTCAATGGCTGGAAGCATCTTCCAGCCATTTTTTTGTTGGGTCAGATTGCCTTTTCGTGGCGACCGGTTTAATAGTTGCCAATGACGAGGCCCGGAATGGCAGGATTGATTGTCGCGCTCTTGGTGGTATGTGCGGGCTTGGTGTCCGCCCAGGAAGGGGGCACCCCTCCGGCGGGCTTGATGAGCAAGCTTGCGGATACGGATTTCAAGACCCGGCAGGCTTCCCAGGAGGCCCTTGCGGAGTGGGGGCGAAACAATCTGGACGCGGGGATCAGCGTGTTTTACGGCACCTATCGTGAGGCGGAGGACCCGGAGGTGCGGGCCCGCGCGAGGGTGCTGTTGCGGGAGTTGGTGATCTTCAAGCAGTCCGGGGAAGGGAAAGGCTATCTCGGCATCAGGATGCAGGCGGAGGAGTTGATGCTGGAGGGGGGGAGGGTCCGGTCGGTGGTGCGGATCACCGACGTGATGGAGGGGACCCCGGCGCAGAAGGCAGGATTGAAAGCGGAGGACTTGATCGTGGGGATTGATGATTTGGAGGTGCGGCGGGAGGCTTCCCTGGAGATTTTTGGTGAGTATGTGCAGAGTCGGAAGCCCCGGACGGACGTGACGCTGCATGTTCTTCGCAACGGCAAGCCGACGGACGTGGCGGTCAATCTGATGCGCCGACCGCCGGATTTGGAGGATCGGGCCTTCCTCTGGGGCGGGGAGAGCTACGTGCCGCCGGCGCAGGAGGAGGTGGAGGAGCAGGAATTTCGCGAATGGTTGCGCCAGAAACGTGATCAGGAGAAGCAAGCAGAGTGAATTTGGAAGGGGGGGCGGAAGCCTTCTCCAGCGGATTGAAAGAGTTCGACATTCCCACAAATCTCGTTGAATCTAAACAAGACAATTGCTCCCCCCCTCGACGTTCTTTTTAAAATGACAGCCAGAACCAGCCTTCTTGTCACCGCCTTGGGCGCGATGGTGAGTTGTACCTCCCTTTCCCTCCAGGCCAAGACCGACTTCAACGTAGTCGGACGTGAGATGGCCGGAATGCTCCAGAACAGTCACTACGCCCGGATCCCGTTCGACGAGAAGTTGAGCGAGCGGATTCTGACCGACTACCTGAATGATCTGGATCCGGCCCACATGTATTTTACGAAGGCGGACACTGAGGGGTTTGAGAAGAAGTATGGGGGACGGTTGCACGAGTTGCTGATTCGGGGTCGCTGCATGGAGCCGGCCAACGAGATCTATTCGCTCTACTTGAAGCGGGTGAAGGAGCGGGTGGAGTCGGCGAAGGAGATTCTGCAGAACGAGACCTTCGACTACACGAAGGAGGAGAGTGTGAAGCGCTCTCGGAAGGAAGAGCCCTGGCCGGCCACAGACGAGGAGGCCAAGGTTCTGTGGCGGCAGCAGATCAAGGAGGCGCTCCTCTCGGAGACCCTGCGGCGGGAGGCGTTCACGCGTCTTGCCGAGGAGCAGGGTAAGGAGGATCCCATGAGCAAGGAAGTGAGTCCGGTGGAGAAGATCAAGTTGCGCTACGAGCGGTTTCTCCACACCGTGGAAGGGGCGGATGAGGAGGATGTGGCCAACTATTTTTTGAGTGCCGTGGCCCGGTCCCACGATCCGCACACTGATTACATGAGTGCGCGTGAGATGGACCGGTTTCGGGCGGGAATGGCGAACCAACTTACGGGAATCGGAGCGCTCCTGCAGGCGGAAGACGACGGGGCGACGACGATCATGGGAATCGTGGTGAATGGGCCGGCCGACAAGGGCGGAGAGTTGAAACTGAATGACCGGATCGTGGGGGTGGATCCCCTGAACGACGGGAACATGGTGGACATCATGTATATGAAGATCGACCATGTGGTGGAATTGATCCGCGGAGCGCAGGGCACGCAGGTGCGCTTGAAGGTGGAGCCGGCGGGTGGAGCCCCCGGGGAGACGACTTTCGTGGTGATCGTGCGGGACCGGGTGGAGTTGAAGGATGAGGCGGCGACGGCCGAGGTGATCGAGAAGACCCGCCCCGGCGGAGGGAAGTCGAGAATCGGCTTCCTGCGCCTGCCCTCGTTCTACATGGATTTTGAAGATGGAGATCCTAGCGTGGCGAAGGATGTGCAGAGGCTGTTGGTTCGCCTGAATGCCGAGAAGATCGACGGGTTGGTCTTCGATCTCCGCGGGAACGGCGGGGGATCGCTGGAAGAGGTGAGAAGGATCACCGGATTTTTCGTGGGGCGTGGTCCGGTGGTGCAGGTGAAGGACAGCTTTGGGCGGATTGAGTCGAAGGATGCGTTATTCCGGCGGCCCTTGTACGATGGACCGATGGTGGTTTTAACGGACAAGTCGAGTGCGTCGGCCAGCGAGATTCTGGCGGGGGCGTTGCAGGACTACAACCGGGCCTTGATCGTGGGGGATTCCTCCACTTTTGGCAAGGGGACGGTGCAGCAGCCGATGGAGATTGGCCGGTTCTTCCGATTCTTTGAGGACAACGCCCGGGCGGGCTATTTGAAGGCGACGATTCAGACGTTCTATCGGGTTTCGGGAAGCTCCACGCAGTTGAAGGGGGTGGAGCCGGACATCAAGCTGCCGTCCTTTACCGATGCCTTGGAGATCGGGGAGACCTGGTTGGATCATCCTCTTGCGCACGACCGGATCAGGCAGGCACCTGATTTCAAGCCCTTTGCGGAGACCGACCTGTTCCGGCCGCTGCTGAAGGCCCGCAGCGAGGGGCGTCTCAAGAAGGATACGGATTTCCAGTATGTGGTGGAGGATGTGGAGCGCACGAAGAAGCGTCTGGCGGAGAATGAGATCAGTCTGCAGATGAGTGTCCGGGAGGTGGAGTTGAAGGAATCGGAGACCCGTCGGAAGGCCCGCAACGCCGAGCGCCGGGAGCGGTTTGGGAAGATGGAGGTGGCGGATGCCAAGGGGTTCAAATTTTTCCGTCTGACCCTGGATGATCTGGAGCTTGAGACTCTGGCGGAAGTGGACCTGGAGAAGGATGCCGAGGCGTTCATGAGACGGGCGCACGACGAGGAGGAGGATTTGGACGACACGCCGCTCTGGCCGAGCGGGTTGGATGTCGTGAAACGGGAGGGCTTGGCCATCATGGAGGACCTCATCGAGCAAACCGAGTTGGCTCGCACGGCCGGTGTTCTCAAGAAGCCCTGAATTCGATGACTGACATCACCGCGAATCTCGCGGAGATCCGCGATCGGGTGGCTGAAGCGGAAAGGCGTTCGGGGCGGGGACCCGGGGAAGTGGAGTTGATGGTGGTATCCAAGACCTGGCCGGTGGAGGCGATCCGGGAAGTGGTGGCTGCGGGGCAGCGTTTGTTTGGGGAGAACAAGGTGCAGGAGGTCTGCGCGAAGGCTCCGGAGCTGGCGGGTGATCTCCGCTGGCATTTCATCGGCCACCTGCAGCGGAACAAGGTGCGCAAGCTGCTGCCGCATGTGGAGGCGATCCACAGCATCGGTTCGGAGAAGTTGGCGCGGTATTGCGACGGGATCGCGGGGAATCTGGGTCGGCGGCTGGAGGTGTATTTGGAGGTCAATCTGGGGGCGGAGGACAACAAGTGTGGATTTGCGGGGGAGGAAGTGGAGGGGGTATTGGAGACTTTGCGGGGTTTGGAGCATCTTGACCTTGTGGGGCTGATGTGTATTCCGCCGGAGGAGAGCGATGCGGACAAGGCGCGTCGTTGGTTTGCGGGAATGCGGGAGTTGAGGGACGGGTTGCGGGAGCGGAGTGGATTGGCGCTGCCGGGGTTGAGCATGGGGATGAGCCATGATTATGAGGTTGCCATTGAGGAAGGGGCGACCATGGTGCGGGTGGGTTCGGCGGTGTTTGGAGAACGCAGGAAAGGGTGAGCGGGAGAAGCGGATGAAGATTGAATTATTGAACAGCGCGGTGGTTGGGGGAGAGTTGGCCCTGGCCTGGGGGGATGGGTTGGAAAGCTATCTGGGGATGGAGTTGTTGCGGCGCTCCTGTCCCTGTGCGAGTTGTCAGGGGGAGCCGGATGCCTTGGGGCGGGTGCAGCGGCCGCAAGTGACCTTGGGGCCGGGCAGTGTGGAGTTGCGGAATATCGAGGGGGTGGGCGGGTATGCGCTTCGGCTTTATTGGGGGGACGGGCATAGCACGGGGATCTTTACCTATGCGTATTTGCGGTCCTTGGGGGGAGAGGGGCGTGATGGGATTCATCCCACGGTTGGGAAGGCTTCAGATTAAAGGATCTGGAGTTGGTTCTTGGGATGTGGGGTTGAAAATTATTTGGGACTTGGGGGGTGGCAATTTTCGCCCAGGGAGTTGGGATTTATTCTCCGACGTTGGCGCTGGGGGGGAGGGATTGCTCGGGGAGGACTTGATCGAGCATGCGCTGGATGCCCTCCTCGGCAAATTTGCTTTGCGGATAGATGCCGCGGGCCTTCAGATACCAGGCGAGGGCCGAGCCGGTTTGTTGGGGGGTGCGGTCTTCGAGTCGCTGGGCGTGGTCGAGAGCCATGGTGAGATCGGCGACCTTGGGGGCGAGTTTTTCCAGTTCGCGGCCGAGGTTGGGGTCGTCGGGGAATTCCTCGCGGAGTTCGTAGAGCTGTTCCCAGGCGGCGTGGCTGCTGCCGAGGTTGGCGAACTCGGCGGCCTTGTTGAGGGCGATTTCGATGCGTTTGATGTTCTCGATGATCTGGGTGAAGGCGTCGAGGCGGGCGGGGTCGTCCTTGATGACGGGGGCGAACTCGTATTGGCGTTTGAAGATTTCGCGGTAGTTCCTCTCGGTGAGGAGGCGGTCGAAATCGTTGCGGGCCATGACTACGCCGCTGCTGCCGGTGATGAGGGTCTTGAATTCCTCGAGTTTCGGATTGGTGGGCCAGATTTCCGCGCCGGACTTGATTTCCTCGGCGGCCTTGTCGGAGTCGCCGCCGACGAGGTGGGCCTTGGCTTTTTCGATGGAGAGGTCGCTGGCGAGGGTGTAGCCGGCGATGGCGCTGTCGGCCTTGGCGCTGGGGAAGTCCCGGGCCTGTTCCTTGAGGGAGGCGACGGCGACGCGGGCCTTGGTGTAGTCGCGGGCCTGCATCATGCCGTAGAGGTCATTGAGGTCGCGGACATATTGCTGCACCTTGCGTTTCCGGTCGCGGGGGAGGGTGGCGACGGGTTCGAGGTATTCGCCGAGGGCGAAGGCCTCCATGAGGCGTTGCGAGGCGTTGTGGAGTTCGTTCTGGTCGAGGAGGTAGTTGAAGGCCTCGATGGCTTTATCGGCTTCGTGGATGGCTTCGTTGGAGAGGGAGTCGAGGCTGGCGACGGTGGGGCTGACGCCGACGGACTGGGTGAAGAGTTTGGAGACATCGGAATTTTCGTCGATGTGCAGGGTGGTGTCGCCGTCCTTCCAGATCTGGTTGTAGAAGCGGGAGGCCATGAGGACGTGTTCGAAGCGGCGTTGGCTGAACCATTGGACCATGTTGACCTGGTATTGGACCTTGGTTTGGAGGACCTGGGCTTCGGTGCGGACGATGTTGGTCTTTTTGAGGATTTCGATTTCCGCGATGCGGCGGAGGTATTCGGCGTATTCCAGGGATTTTTCGCCATGGCCGACCGGGGCGACGTTCCTGGTGGTTTCGGAATTTCCGGTTTTGGTCGATTCGCTGACCTTGGGGGCGCGGTCGTGGCGGGTCTTCCAGTCGCCGTCCTTGATCGTCTGCTGTTTTTCGTCCTCCAGTTCGTTGTTGAGGCGTTTGAGGCCGTTGACATCCTTTTTGGCGAGGAGGGCGACGTAAACGGCTTCGGCGAGGGAGCCGCAGATTCTGGCATCGCCGGGGTAGGCGGCGGCGCGGGGGAGGAGTTTCCATCCGCCGTGGAGGCTGGGTCCGCCTTCGCGGTAGGGGGAGACTTCGGCGAGGATTTCGCGGACGGTCTCGCGGTAGATCTGGGCTTCCTCGGAACTTTCCTCGGGTTGGCTGAGGTATTTTTCGAAGCGGGCCTTGAGGATGCGGTTGTCACCGAGGGGGATGGTGACGCCGCCGACGGTCATCGTTTCTGCGGCGGGGTCGAGCATGGGGATCTCCTCGCCGAAGGGGCTGGCACCGCCTTGCTGCTTTGGTCTGCTGACGGTGTTTGTATCGGTGGGGGTTCCGCCTTGATTGTTGTTGGTGGCGGGGGGAGGGGTGTAAACTTGGGCGTAGCCGACTGCGGCGGTGGCGAGCAGGAGGGCGATGGGAAGTGTCTTCATGGCGATTTTGGGACTGCCGGGTAACTTAGAGTCTTTTTACATCGGTCGCAATAGCCACTCCGCCGTCTCCGAATTTAATTTTGAAGGCGTAGCGCTGTTCGCGCTCGAAATTGACGTTGGAGACCTCGGCGGGGACGACGATGGGGAAGTGGGTCTGCTCTCCGCCGTCCTCGACGAGGATTTCGATGACCGCCCCGGAGTCGCGGGGCCAGCGGGCGAGGAGTTTGCCTTCCACGCGGTATTCGTGGCCCCGGAGGCTGTTGCCATTGTCGAGGGCTTCCCCGACGAGGAGGGGGCTAGCATCGTCAAAGGTGGTTGCTTTCTTCCGCAGGAGGAGGGTGCCGAGGCCGACAACAAGGACGACGGCGGCGATGATGCCGACGATGGCGGCGGAATTGATGCTGGAGCTGGCGCGGCGACCCATGTGGTGGGAGGGTAGGAGAAATCTTGGCGGGACTAAATAGCAAAGATGGCTAATCCCACTGGTGGCGGTGGGTGCCGATCCAGGCTCCGATCACGCCGATGAGGACGTGGGCGGAGAGGACGAAGAGGCAGGTGGCATGGGGGGAGAGGGAGGTGTCGATGACCGCCTTGACGGCGTTGAAGATGTTGCCGGAGAGGGCGTCGACGCCGCCGGACCAGGCCCAGTAAGCGGAGATGAAGGGGCGGGTGACGACCTCGATGCTTTCGGGAAGGGCGAGGACGGCGCCGCTGAGGGGGAGTTGGAAGCCGACGAGGTAAATGGAGAGGAGGGAGGCCTGTTCGGCGGTTTTGACGAGGCCGGAGATGGCGAGGCAGATGGAGGTCATGGCGGCGTTGACCATGACGAGGAAGAGGAGGTGCTGGAGGAACTCGCCCCGGAACTCCCAGAAGAACTGCACGAAGATGCCCATCCAGAGGGATTGGGCGAGGACGAGCGCCCCGAGGAAGGCGAGTTTGCTCATGAGGTAGGCGAGGGGGCGGACGCCGCCGAACTTTTCCTTTTCCATGATGAGGCGTTCACCGGCGATTTCGCGGGCCGCGTTGTTGGAGCCCATGAGGGCGAGGAGGATGACCTCGAACATGATGATGCCGGAGACGCCGGATCCGACGCGGAGTTGGTCCTGATGGACTGCGGCGCGGTTCTTCAACTCGAGGTAGAGATTTTCCTCTGGGGCGTCGGAGAGTTTTTGGATGGGGTCCTTGCCCTTTTCGGAGAAGAGGGCAACGAGGATGGGGAAGCAGATGAGGATGGCGAGTTGGAGGAAGACCTGGCCGCGGTCGCGGAAGAAGATCTTCCACCGGCGGGCGAGGAGGGTGGTGAATTGGCTGAGGACTCCCGGGTTGCGGATGGAGTGTTTGGCGAGATCGGAGTCGTCGGAATCCTCGTGTTCCCCGGTGACCCCGCGGGTGGGTGGGACGGACAGTTCTCCGTCCTCGATGAGTTTCTCGCGGGTGCTGTTGAGTTTCTCGTAGTAGGCCACGCGGTGTTTGCCCCAGGAGGCCTGCCAGTTGACGCCGTGTTGTTTGGAAAGTTTCGGGTAGATCTCCTCGCTGTCGTGGACGGAGAAGTAGTGGGTGAGTTGGGAGGGCGGTCCGTGGTAGGCGACGGCGCCTTCGTGGAGGACGAGGATGGAGTCGTAGAGTTCGAGGTGGGCGAGGGAGTGGGTGACGGAGATGACGGTGCGGCCGTCCTTGCGGGAGAGGTCGTGGAGGAGGTGGACGATCTCGCGTTCGGAGCGGGGATCGAGGCCGCTGGTGACCTCGTCGCAGAGGAGGAGTTCGGGGCCGGAGACGAGTTCCATGGCGAGGCCGAGGCGGCGTTTTTGTCCGCCGGAGAGGATTTTGACCTGACGATCGGCGATGGGAGCGAGGCCGGTTTCCTCGAGGACGCGATCGATGCGCAGGTCGAGGTCCTCGACGTTTTTGGCTTTCACGCGGAGGCGAGTGGCGGTCTCGATGGATTCGTCGATGGTGAGGGGATCGTAGGCGATGGAGAACTGGGGGACGTAGCCGATTTCCCAGGGTTGGAGGTCGCCTTCCTCGGAGAGGTTGCGACCCTCCCACCAGAGGGAGCCGTCGGATTCGGGGTTGAGGCCGGCGATGGTTTTGAGGAGGGTGGTTTTGCCGCAGCCGGAGGGGCCGACGATGGCCATGAAATGTCCCCGGGGCACGGCGAGGGAGACGTGGTCCACGAGGTGGAGCGCTTCGCCGTCTTTCTGAATGGTGAAAGAAACTTCCTTGAGTTCGAGCACGCGGGATTGGGATCTGGGATCTGGGGTGGAAGGTGTCAACGGAAGGACAGCCCAAGCGGCATCAAGTTGCGAGAACAAAAGGGGGGTGAAGGGGGGCCGAAAGGCTTGAGCGGTGGGGAACATGGGTTACGCTTTCCCGGAGATGACGAGGAGGAGAAGCCGCCGCAAGGCCCGGAGTCGATGGAGCCGCTGGGTGGGTGGAGGTTTGGCGGCGGTGCTGGTGTTCGGGGTGGTCGGGCTGTTGGGGGCTTATTTTTGGATACGAATGTATCTGCGGAGTCCGGAATTTCTGGCGATGGTGAATGGGCGGGCCAGTGAGGTGCTGCAGGCGGAGGCGACGTTTCAGCCGTTTGTCTGGGAGGGGTTGCATGTTCGGGCGCCGCGGTTGGATGTGCAGGGGGAGGGGATGGTGCGGATGTTGGAGGCGGAGGATTTTGAGACGGAGGTGAGTTTGGGGAGTTTGTTGCGGCGGCGGTTTGAGAGCGGGGAGTTCAGCGGGGGAACGGTGTATGTGGAGATCGATCTGACGAAGCCCGCGCCGGTGATTCCGGAGACGAAGGGCCGGTTCGAGTTTCCGGGGCTGCAGATTTTCTCCCTTTCCGGTGCGGTGGATTTTGGCAATTCCGGTTTTTCCTGGAACGGAGTGGGGGCGAGGGTGCTGGGAGGATCGGCTCCGGGGAGCTACGACATCCAGTTGGCGGGTGGCTCGGTGAAGACGCCGATTTCCGTTTTTCCGGAGGGGAAGGTGCGGGACTTGAAGGCCCGCTACTATGATGGTCGTCTTTACGTGACGGATGCGGAATTCGGGATCTATGAGAGCGGAAAGCTGACCGTGGTGGGAGAGGTGGGATTCGGTGGCGGGGACTATGCGCTGCAAGGGGCGATGAGGCGGGTGCTTTGTGAGGAGATGGTTCCAGAGGATTGGAAGAAGCGGATGCTGGGGAGGCTGGAGTCGGATTTCACGGTGACGGGGTCGAGCGGGAAGGCGCCGGTGGTGCGGGGGGATCTGCGGTTGAAGGAGGGGGTGCTGACGGCGCTGCCGGTGTTGGATCGCCTGGCGGCCTACACGGATACGACGCGGTTTCGGAGGATTGTCTTGAGCGAGGCGCGACTGAAATATGTGCAGACGGGTCCGCGGTTGGAGCTGTACGACATTGAGCTGGTCAGCGAGGGGCTGGCGCGGGTGGAGGGGCGCCTCGACATCGTGGCGGGGCGATTGGACGGGCAGTTTCAGTTTGGAGTGATGCCGGGGGTGATGGCGGGGATTCCCGGAGCGGAGACGAAGGTGTTTGTGGCCGGGAAGGAGGGGCTGTTGTGGACGCCGGTGCGGATCACGGGGACCTTGGAGGATCCGAAGGAGGATCTGAGCAAGCGGATGATCGCGGCAGCGGGAGAGCGGATGTTTGAGCTGATTCCGGAAACGGGATTGCTGGTGTTGAAGCACAGTGGCCAGAAGGCGGGAGCGATGGCGCAGGATCTACTCGATCGGGCTGGAGTGTTTGGAGGGACGAGTGGGCGGGTGATGGAGCAGGGCGGAGACGTGTTTCAGAAGGGGGCGGAATTGCTGAAGGACGGGACGGGGGTGATGCGGGACGGGGTGGGCGGGTTGTTCAATCTGATCCCGGGGACACAGGAGGAAGCACCTGTTCCTGCTCCGGTGGAGGAGGAGGTGGAGGACGTGGAGGACGGGGAGCAGAACGAGGATGCGCCGAGCGAGGAAGCCGAGTGAGCGAGATTACCTCACATTGAACTGGCGGCCCTTGCCATCAATCCAGGCCTTGCTGACGCTTGCGAGGAGGGCGTCGAGGGTGTCGAGGTTCTCCACGCGGAATTCGATGGTTCTGGCGTGGGTGGTGACCGGATAGGTTTTGTGGACCATGCTGTTGGGGTCGGTGCCGGTGCGTTGGCCGACGCGGTCGAGGAGTTCCTTGCCGCGTTCGACGACCTTCTTGGCACCCTGGAGGTTTGAGTATTCGGCGGCGGGGGTGATCTGGTAGATGCGCAGCATGGTATTGCCGACGGTGTCGATGTTGACCTCGGTGATGATGAGGTTTCCGTCGAGGAGGTATTCGTGTTTGCTGACCGAGGCGATGCGATCGAGGGCCACCATGTAGCTGCCGCCGGGGAGGGAGGCGGACCAGAAGCGTTTGTTGGGATCCAGGGAGTCGGAGTAGGGGGCGTCCTTGTCGGCGGCGGGTGCCGTGTTGGGGTTGGCGGCCTGGCCGAAGGCGAGGGGGGCGATGGCGACGAGGAGGAGGCTGAGGAGTGTTTTCATGGTGTGTCGTTGGGATTAGTTACGACTATTGGCGCTCAATTCGCTCACGTCAAAACATCCGTCGGGGAGATTGGCGGTTGCGTGGGGGCGGGAAGGTCCTATGAAGGGCGCCCGATGCCCGGTTTTCGTCCCAATGTCGCCCTTCTCCTCGTGGATGCGAGGGGCCGCCTGCTGGTTTGTGAGCGAGCCAATGGCGACGGGGCCTGGCAGTTTCCGCAGGGGGGGGTGGATGAGGGGGAGAGCGTGGAGGAGGCCCTCCGGAGGGAAGTGCGGGAGGAGATCGGGCTGCCCCCGGAGGCGTATGAGATCGAGCGTGCGAAAGGGGGGTATCGGTATGTCTTTCCTCCGGAGGTGCGGAAGCTGAAGAAGAAAGATTACGAGGGGCAGGAGCAGACCTATTTTCTTTGCCGGATGCGGGAGGGCGCGCCGCCGATCGACATTGATCAGGAGCCGCGGGAGTTTCAGGATCACCAGTGGATCAAGCCGGAGAAGTTTCGGCTGAAGTGGCTGCCGAAGTTCAAGCGCGAGGTGTATAGGGCGGTGTTGCGGGAGTTCTTCGAAGTGGAGATTGATTAAGGGGAAGTGAACTCGAGAAAGGCAGCGGTGATTTCGTCGTAGCCGATGGGCCAGATGGTGTTGTGGTCGGCGCCGTCGATGGGGAGGAACGTTTTTGGTCCGGGATGGAGGTCGTGGAGTTTCCGGCCGTGGGAGAAGGGGATGGTGTTGTCGACGGTGCCGTGGATGACGAGGAGGGGTTCGTCGATTTTCTTGATGCGGTGGAGGTTTGGAAACTTGTCGCCGGGGAAGAGGGGGATGGTGGTGACGGTGCGGAAGGCGGAGAGGAAGGGGGAGAGGAGGATGAGGCCGGCGGTGTCCTCGCGTTCGGCGAGCCAGCAGGCGGGGCCGGAACCGACGGATTGGCCGACGATGAAAATGCGGGAGGGGGCGATTTTTTTTTCGGTGAGGAGGTGGCTATAGGCGGTCTGGATGGCGGCGTAGCAGCCGGCTTCGTTGGGGGAGCCTTCGCTGAGTCCGAAGCCGGGGTAGTCGTAGGCGAGGATGCCGAAGCCCTCGGTAGCGAGTTCGCGGTGGAGGGGGACGAGGGCCCCGATGTCCTCGGCATTGCCGTGGGACCAGAGGAGGACGGGGCCGTCAGGTTTGGCGGGGGGATACCAGAAGGCGGCGACCTGTTTGCCCTCCCTGCCGGTCAGCATCTCCAGGCGGGAGGAGTTAGGGGTGTATTGACTTGTCTGAGGTTGAAAGATGAACCTGTTGGAAAAGCCGCAGGCGGTGATGGCGAGGACGATGTAGATGAAGGCGAGGGATTTGAAGGGGCGCTTCCAGTTCCATTCGCCGAGGATCCATTTTCTCCATTGCATGCCTCAGGATAGGGGAGAAGTGGGGAGCTGCCAAGGATCAGCGGAGGGGAGCGGAGGCGGCCCATTCCTCCACTTCGGGGGAGGGTTGCACATCGGCAAGGATCTGGGCGGCCCAGCCGTGGTCGGTGGCGAGGAATTGGAGGATGCGGAGGGCCATGACCTGCACGGCGGGGAGTTCGGCCCAGACGAGGTCGGCGAGGTGGCGCCATTCGTCGGGACGGAATTTGGAGGGGTTCTCGAGTTGTTCGAGGGCGTCGAGGGAGACGAAGAGGATGTGGTCGAGGTCCGGTTCGGGTGGGCCGGGGGGGATCTCGTAGGGACGGAGGGGGACGCCGGAGGCGAGGGTGAGTTCACACTTTGAGCGGGAACGACGGGCGAGATCCTTGCCGAGGGCATTCATGGCCCGGACCCGTTCCTGGTTTTGCTCGTAGCCTTTGGCCATGGTTGTTTCTATCGGTCGGGGAGGGGTGAATCAAGCAGGTTGCGTGGCCCAGCCCGGCTATGTTAGAACCTTGTATGCGAGAGTGGAAAGGGGTTGTTGTCCTGGGAATCGGTTGTTTGCTGGTGGGCTGTGGAGGTGGGGCGGGAAGTCCGAAGGTGCGGAAGGCGTCGTCGCAATCGATTTTGCGTCATCCGCGGATTAGTCTGGCGGATTCGCATGTGAGTGGGCGGGATGATCGGGCCACGGCGTTGCATAATGTGCAGCAGGCCACGGGGGGAGGGAAGTCGCGGCGCAGTGGGTATCGGCGTGCTCCGGGGGGAAAGGTGTTGCTGGACACGCGGGTGTTGACGGCGATGGAAAAGTTGGCGGACGCGGGCTATACGATCAATGTCACGGAATTGGTGGGAGGCTCGCATAGCAGCAATTCGCGGCATTATGCGGGGATCGCTTTTGATGTGGACTGGATCAACGGGGTGAAGGTGGGGTGGAACAATCCCTACTACAAGTCCTTCATGAAGCATTGCCGGCGCTTGGGGGCGACGGAGGTGTTGGGGCCGGGTGATGGGGGCCACTCGGGGCATGTGCATGCGGCATGGCCGCGGCGGCGGGGGCAGTAGGGGAGAGCCTGGCGAGATGGAGGCGTTGGCAGGGAGGGCGGTGGTGGGACTCGGCTATTTCCATGCTGAACACTGTTGGCGGGACGTCTGGGGACGTCTGTGCTCTTTTCGGCGTTGCCGGGATGCGGGCTGGTTACCGTTTTTCGAGTCGGAGCAATCCGTAGCGCATGGCGCCGGTGCGGTAGGCGAAGAGGAGGCGGGGGAGGGTGAGGACGAAGATGCGTTCGCGGAAGGCGCGGCTGAGGATGAAGCGGAGGTAGCGGGGTTTGGTGAAGAGGCCGGCGAGGAGGACGCGGCGGGCGATGATCCACCAGGTGCGCTCGACTTGGGCGGAGAGGTCGGTGGCTTCGGTGATATGGAAGCCGCAGTCTTTGGCGAGTTGTTCGTATTCCTGGAGGGAGCCCATGCCGGGGAGGCGGCCTTCATCGCAGATTTTTTCGAGGAGGCGTTGTTCGATCCAGTTGGGGTCTGCGGCGACGGTCCAGACAGCGAGGGCGGCGTGGGCACCGGGTTTGAGGGTGCGGTGGAGTTGTTGGAAGAAGCGGGGCTTGTCGGTCATGTGGGCGAGTGACTCGATGGCGATGGCGGCATCGAGGGAAGCGTCGGGGAGGGAGTTCTCGAGCCAGTCCTGCACGAGATACGCGACCGAGCCGAGGGCGGGGGGTGGGGCGAGGCGGGCGTGGGTGGCCTGGCGCTCGGAGAGGGTGAGGGCGGTGACGTGAACGTTGTGTTGTTCAGCGATCCAGCGGGAGGAGGCGCCGTAGCCGCAACCGATGTCGGCGAGGCGGTGGCCGGGTTTGAGGGGAAGGGTGGAAGTGACTCGTTCGAGCAGGTGGAGGGTGGCTTCCTCGACGATGCGGTCGTCGTGGGCACCGTCCCAGAGGCCGTGGTGGACGTGGTCGCCCCAGACGTCGCGGTAGAACTCGTCGAGTTCGTCGTAGTGACGGGCCACGTCGAGGGTGGCGAGGGGAATTTTGGCGGTGATCACGTGTTAATGAGTAGGGCAAGAGGGGGAGGGGAGGGAGATTTGTATCATCGATCGAGTCGATCTTGAATGATTACGAAGTGATTCGACGGGAGGGGTGGGGAAATGGTTAGATGAGTGTCATGGACGAACTGCTTCCGCTCCTCATTGTGCTGATCGTCTTTTTCGTGATTGTGCTGCCGTTCATGGTGTTTGACCTGAGGAATCGGGTGGGGGTGTTGGAGAAGAAGGTAAGGAAGGCGGAGGAGGAACTCAAGCGGCGGAAGGACGGGGGGCCTGCACAGGTGGCGGAGCCTGCGCCGGATATCTTTGCGCAGGGTGTGTTGGCCCGAGCCAAGGAGAAGGCGCGGGAAGAGCGGCCGGTGGAGGGGCATCCCGGGGCAGTGCCTCCGCCGTTGCCGAATCCGGCTGTGGGGCAGGAGGCGGTGAGCGGGGTGGTGCAATCGTGGGAGCAGCGAGTGGGAGAGGCAGGCCAGGCGGCGGTATCTCCGCCTTCGCCGCCGGTGGTGGCGGGGCCGAATCCGCTGATGGAGTGGTTGGAGAAGGTGGGCTTGAAGCCGCCGCTTCCGGGAGAGGAGGGCGCGAACCTGATTGCCTGGTGGAGCACGAGGGCGGGTTTGGTGCTTGGGGTGATCGCGGCGGTGTTTTTTGGACTGTATGTGAATCAGAACACGGTGCCCTTGGTGCGTCTGCTGGAGTTGTTGGCGGTGGCGGGGGGCTTGTTTGCGGGGGGATTCTGGATGGAGAAGAAGCTGGGGGCCTTTGGGCGGGCCTTGTCGGCGGGCGGATTGGCACTGTTTTATGTGGCGGCGTATGCGGCGTATGGATTGCCGGCGATGAAAGTGATCGAGGTGCCGCTGGTTGGTGCGATCGCGCAGGTGGCGGCGGTGGCGTTGATGGGGGGATGGGCGCTCTGGAGGCGCAATGAAGGGGTCTTTGGTTTGGCGCTGGCGCTGGGGTATGTGACGAGTTGGTTTTCCTATCAGGAGGGGGTGGAGCCGTTGCCCTTGATTTCGCTGCTGGTGCTGGCGGCGGGTGGATCGGCCTTGTTTGCGCTGCGCGGATGGTGGTCGGGAATGCTGGGAGGTTTGGCAGGGAGTTCGGTGGGGCTGATTTTGTTGGCGGTGTTTCGTTGGTCGCATGAGTCCGGGCCGGCGGATGCGGTGGGTTTGGGGGCGGGGTGCTTGTTGACGGTGCTTTTGGTCGGGGGCTTGTATGTGCGTTGGTTGAAGGGGGAGCCGATGATCAAGTATTTGCTGCCGTTGGTGACCAGTGCGGGGGTCCTGGTGGGGGCGGTGGTGACCTGGGCGTTGGAGATCGAGTGGGAATGGTACTATGCCAGTTACGCGGTGCTGTTGCTGATGGTGGGGTGGTTGTGGCGGAAGGGTCAAGAGGCGCTATGGGAAGTGATGTGGGCGAAGGCAAGTGTCTTTGCGGCGCTGTTTCTGATCGCGAAATTTGATGGGCCGGTGCGGGCCTATGGACTGTTGGCGCAGGCGGGGAGTCTGGCGTTCCTGGCGCGGCGGAAAGGCTGGTTGGTCTTTGATGTGGGTGCGCTGTTGGCGGTGTTGACGGGGTGGTTCTATGTGCAGCGGGAATTGACGGGCGGGAGTGTGCCAACATGGGGGACGGGTGAGCTTGTGGTGCTGGGGTTCCTGTTCGGAGCGCTGGGGTTGGTGGCGTTCTTTGCACGGGGCGAGAAGCATCCGGAGATTCGGGAGAAGGTTGCGGCGGAAGTGGTGGCCTTGTTGGCGATGGGAGTGTGTTGGGTGGCGATGTTGCGGATTGATCATGATTGGTCGCTGTTGGCCGGGTTGGTCGGGGCGGCGATCTTCATCGGGGTGGGTCGGGTGGCGAAGATGTGGCAGACGGATCTGCTCGGTGTGGTTTTTTTGCTGCCGGGCTTGCTGATGCTGGCCACTCAAGGGGCGTCGCTGCAGGGGAGTCAGTTGGTGGTGGTGGGAGTGGGTTTGCAGGTGCTGATTTGGCTGGCGGCAACGTGGGGGTATTGCGCCTGGTTGGGGCTGACGCGGACCATTCCGCGGCAGGTGGTGAGCACGGGGATGATGTTGGTGTCGATCGGAGCGGTGGTGCTCTTGGGGAGTGAGTATTTCGGGCCTGAGTGGAGCATGGTGGTGCTGCTGGGCTTGGCGGTACTGTGGAGGGTGGCTCATCAGCGGGTGCCGATTTCCGATCTCAAGGCTCTCTCGGTGCTGCCGGCGCTGCTGGGTGGGTTCCTGATGCTGCTGGATTGGGATGGGGAGATCGAGAGCGGGGTGTTGATCGGCGCGGTGATCGCGGTGCTGCTCTATTGGGGGTATGATGTGTTGTTTAAGGGTGAGGAGGAGAAGAGGGTGGCAAAGCAGTGGTTTGAGGCAGTGCGGGCAGTGGTGATGGGGTTGGTGCTGTTCACGGCGATTAATCTGACGCTGGAAGGGGCCTTTGAAGTGATGGGGCATGCGGTGTTGGGCGCGGTGATGGTGGGGCTTTGGTGGCGGTTGCGGGATGAGGCTCTGGCCTGGGGTGGTTTGGTGGGAGCCGGTCTGGCGCTGAAAGCGATGGTGGAGGATCACGTGCCGGATGCATGGCATGAGGTTTCGGTGGCGGTGTTGTTTGTGCTTTTTGTGGTGAACGGGCTGGTGATGGCGCGGAGCGGGCGGGAGGAGCAGTTGGCGCAACCGAAGGTGGCCTCGGTGATCTGGGGAATCCTGGCGATGGTGACGGTGTTGGTGGGATTGGTGCTGGAAGGGGAGGCGACGGGGTCGACGACGGCGTTTTGGGCGTTGGGTGCAGTGGCGCTGTTGGCGGCGGGGTTCTGGGGAGGGTTGCGCGGCTATCGGGTGGTGGGATTGGTGGGGATCGGTTGTGCGATTCTGCGCCTGTTTGCGGTGGATCTGGACGAAACCTTTTGGCGGATCGTGGCCTTTGGTGTGACCGGAGCGCTGTTGGTGGGGATCGGGTATGTTTACAACCGGTTCCATCAGCGCTTGGCAGAGCATGATCTGGATTGGCGAAAGGGGTAGGGGACGGTCGCTCCGCGCCGTCCGGCGGCGGGGCCGCAGAGAGCTGGAATACGTTGGAGGCGATAGCAGTGCCCGACCATGGAAATCGTCTGCGTTCGAGGAACTCACCCTGTTCTTCGGAGATCCCGGTGGACGAAGTTGCCCCACCGGACGGCACGGAGCGACCGTCCCCTACCAGTCTTGAAATTGAACTTTGGCACGATCCAATCCTGACCCCTATTCTGCCGCGTGTCTGGGTTCTCTGGACTCAAGAACTACGAAATATCTCAAAACCGGCGCTAAACTGGTGTTGCACGCCATCTCGGCAGGTATTACCATTGCTTCATGAAGACGATCTCGCTGAAGCTTCCCGATGCCCTTCTTGCCCGGCTGGAGGAGGAAGCCCGGGTGCGGCGGATGACGAAGTCGGAGCTCGTGCGCGAGGGGATCGAGAGAGCCCTCGAGGGCGATCGCGTGGCGGAGGATCCCTCCTGCTATGAACTCGGGCGTGATTTGGTTGGTTCGCTCAAGGGGCTGCCTGCCGACCTCGCCACGAATCCCGACCATTTGGAGGGCCTCGGCCAGTGACCGGGCCGATTTTTCTGGATACCGGACCGCTGGTGGGTTTTCTCAGCGACGAACAGGAGCACTCGGACTGGGTCGTCGCCCAGTGGAAGCGGCTGCGCCCGCCCTTGCTCACCTGCGAACCGGTCTTGACCGAGACGGCCTTTCTCCTGAAGCGTGGAGGGGCAGATCCCGATTCGGTGTTCGAACTGTTAGAACGCGGGATCATCCGGGTTGCCTTCGGGATTCAGAATCAGCTGGCCGACCTGCGGCCCCTCCTGAAACGCTATCGTAACCGTCCCATGTCGCTGGCCGACGCCTGCCTGGTCCGCTTGTCCGAGTTGCATCCTTGTGGTAAGATATTCACCTTGGACAGCGACTTCCTCATCTATCGTCGTCACGGCAATAAGGTCATCCCAGTCCTGATGCCCGACCATGAGGAGTGACAGCATGATGTCCCGGATACGTTCTTTGATCCTACGGTTGTTTGCGGTGGATCTGGACGAGACGTTCTGGCGGATCGTGGCCTTTGGAGTGACCGAAGGCTCTGTAAGTTGTCTGGGAAAAAATTGTTGAAGAACGGAGGCTGGCGGACTCAAGCTGATCGTGTCCGGTATGATCGGATCCGTTACCGTACGGAGGAGGTGAGCGAATCGATATTCGGGGTGCGGCAATCTGCTTCCAGATCGGTTGTCTCAGAAGTAACCGTATTTGTTCTTCAGGTCTGCACGGGTTCTCGGCGGAGGTCGCGGAAGGTGCAGAGGGAGGTGGCGATGCCCCGGATCTTGCGGGGGCCGCTGCGGCGCTTGGGGCCAAAGTGGCCGCGATTGAGGACGAAGAGCTTGCCGAGGAAGCTCTGGGAACCGAGGGCGACGCCGTCGATGAAGAAGCGCACCTTGCAGCGGAGGGCCTTGGCTTCGGAGAGGGGTTTGAGGCCGTTGATTTCCGCCTTGGAGGGACGACGTTTGAGATCGAGGGACATGAGGTGCCGGTAGCTTTGCGCGACGCTGCGCCAACTGGAGAGTTGGAGCAGGGAGGCGGCGCGTCCTTCGCTGGTGAGGGTGCGTTCCTTCTCGAACATGACCCGCTGCAGGCCTTCCCGGGCGCGGGCATTTCCGGCGACGGCTTCGGCAAAGGAACACCAGCGGTAGTCTTCGGGAGTGCTGACGATCCCGGCGCGGACGGGATTGAGATCGATGTAGGCGGCGATGGTCCGGGCGGCATGTCCATCTTCCACGAGGATGGAGTCGAAGCGGTCCTCCCAGAGCGTGCCGGTGCGGCCGTGCTGCTTGTTGAACCAGCGGGTGAAGCGCTGCTTGAGGGGCTTCATGAACTGCGAGAGATCCCACATGCGCCTGAAGTGGGACTCTCGCAGGGCCTCTGCACCGGCGCTGTTGCCCTGCTTGCGGAAGAGCTCCAACTGCCAGCGGATGGCGGCGAGCTTTGGCTTTGCGTAGAGGATGGCGAGGTGGCGGAGGAGCTTCTCATCGGACCAATCCGCCCCGCGTCCTTCGGGAGGGGAGGGGACCTCGACGAGGAGGTGGAAGTGGTTGGACATCACGCAGAAGTTGAGGATGCGGACCTGGCAGAACCGTTCGTAGAGGCGCATGTATTGCACGAACTGCTCGCGCTCCGCGTCGCCCAGCACAAAGCGCCGGTCCACCACCCGCGAGAGGCAGTGGTAAATGGCCGGCTTGCCCTTGAGTGACTCCAAGTCAACGCAGGAGAGCCCCTCGGCGGCCCCATCCGCGGCCTTCGCCTTGGCTGCCTCGATGAGATCCACCTGGTGCCAAGGGGCGAGATAACGAGCTTTCGGCATGACGGGGATGAGCAAAGCACGGAACGATGGGGACGGCAAGGCTTTTCTTTATAACTTTCCTGGGAAGTAAGTGTGGATTATTTTTTTGGGGGGAGAGGGCTAAGAGGGGTTGAGTGGGGAGAGGGGATTGGTCAGGGTGGGGGTGGATGGGAGAGGAGATGGAGTTGATGTTGTTTGCGGAGGACCGGCGGGTCTTTCTGGGGTGGGATCGGCCCTTGTTGTTGGGGGTGGTGGAGTGGTTGTGGGAGCGGCGGGAGGAGATGGCGGGGATGTTGCTGGTGGTTCCGACGGCGCAGAGTGGGCGGCGATTGCGGGAGGCCTTGGCGGAGGCGGGGGGGTGTTTGGCACCGCGGGTGGTGACGCCGGGGTATTTCATGAGGGCGGAGGGGACGGCGGCGGAGGGGGTGGAGTTGTTGGCGTGGATTGAGGTGTTGGAGGGAGTGCGGGATTGGGAGAAGTATGCGGCGGCGTTTCCGATTGCGCCGGGAGAGGGGGAGGCGGCGGGGTGGGGGCTGGGGTTGGCGCGGTCGTTGGCGGGGGTGCGGGTGAGTTTACAGGAGAATGGGCTGACCCTGGCGGGGGCGGCGAAGCGGATGGCGGGGACGGTGGAGGCGGATCGGTGGAAGGCGCTGGCGGGCTTGGAGGGGCAGGTGGAGCGTTTGTTGGGAGAGTGGCAGGTGACGAGTCGAAATGCGGTGTTGTCGCGGGGTAGTTTTGAGTGGTCGGGGGAGGTGGAGCGGGTGGTGGTGGCGGGGGTGGCGGATTTGCCGACGGCGGTGGGGCGGATTTTGGAGAGGAGTCCGGTGCCGGTGGCGGTGTTGGTGGCGGGGGAGGAGGGGGAGGACTTTGATGAGTGGGGGCGACCGGGGGTGGCGTGGAATGAGCGGGAGATCGGGTGGCCGGAGAAGGGATCGGTGCGCTTGACGGCGGATCCGCGGCAGGAGGCGGAGGAGGTGGTGCGCCTGGTGGCGGAGGAGGGGACGGGGTCGGATCGGGTGGCCTTGGGATCGGCGGATGAGGAGACTTCGGGGGAGTTGGTGCGGGCCTTTGGGCGGATGGGGTGGGAGGTGTTTGATCCGGGTCGGCGGGTGGCGCCGGGTTTAGCGGGGTGGTTGGGGGCGTGGCGTAATTTCTTGCGTCATCCGGGGGTGGCGGAGGCGGTCGATTTGTTGGGGTTTGCGCAGAGTGGGGTGCTGGTGCGGGGGCGGAGGGCGCAGCGGGCGAAGGGGTTGTCGGCGGCGCGGGATGCGTGGTTGGTGCGGACGCGGGAGGATGTGGAGCGGGCTTTGGAGCAGGCGGGGAAGGAATTGGAAGGGGCGGAGGCGGAGGGGGTGGAAAGTTTCATCAAGCGGGGGGAGTTTGCGGTGGGGCAGTTGAGGCAGGCGCTGGAGACGATGGAGTATTTGGAGTCGCGGCGGGCGGTGTTTTTGCGGGAGCCGTTTCATGGGGGGATGGAGCGCCTGCTGGGGGTGGTGGATGCGGAGGATGAGGCGGGGATGCGGGATTGGTTGGCGGCGACGGGGCCGATGGCGGCGGAATTGAAGCGGGAGGCGGTGTTTTGGATTGATTTGTATCTGGCGAGTCCGGGATCGACGGCGGAGGCGACGCCGGAGGATCGGGTGTTGGATGTATTGGGTTGGGTAGAGTTGTTATTCGAGTCGGGGACGCATTTGGTGGTGTGTGGGATGAACGAGGGGATGGTGCCGGATCGGGAGAGCACGGATGCGTGGTTGCCGGAAGGCTCGCGGCGGGTGCTGGGGTTGTCGCACGGGGAGACGCGGGCGGCGCGGGATGCGTATTTGTTGTGTGCCCTGCTGGAAGCGCGGAAGGCGGAGGGGCGGGTCGATTTGCTGTTGGCGAAGGCTTCGGGAGGGGGCGATGCGTTGAAGCCGTCGCGCTTGTTGTTGGCGGCGAAGGGCGGGGAGTTGGCGCGGCGGGTGATGGAGTTGTTTCGGGAGGTGGAACCTCCGGAGTCCGGGTTGGCGTGGACGCTGGAGGAGGCGTGGCGTTGGCGGCCGCGGGTGGAGGGGGGGCGGGAGAAGCTGAGCGTGACGGCCTTTGCGGATTATCTGGCCTGTCCGTTTCGCTTTTACCTGAAGCAGGTGCTGCGGATGGGGGCGCCGGAGCCGGAGCGGGTGGAGTGGAATGCGCGGGATTTCGGGACGGTGGCGCACGTGGTGTTGGAGCATTGGGCGCTGGATGAGGAAGCGCGGGACTATTCGAAGACGGAGGCGATCGAGGAATGGGTGCATGCGGAGTTGGATCGGATCGTGGCGGAGCGCTTTGGCGGGAAGCCGCCGCTGGCGGTGCGGATTCAGTGCGAGGCGATGCGGCAGCGGCTGTCGTGGTTTGCGCGGGTGCAGGCTTGTGAGCGGGCGGCGGGGTGGCGGGTGGTGGAGGTGGAGAAGAGCTTTTCGTTGCCAGTGGACGGGATCGAAGTGCGGGGGCAGGTGGATCGGATCGAGGTGAATGAGGATGGGCGGAAGCGGATTCTGGATTACAAGACCACGGCGAAGGCGTCGGAGGTGGAGAAGGCGCATTGGACGAAGATCGTGGCATCGACAAACTGGCCGGCGCATTTGGAGGGGGTGGAGGCGGTGCGCTCGGCGGACGGGAAGATGCGGTGGACGAATTTGCAGGTGGCGTTTTACTCGGCGGCCTTGGGGGATGTGGATGAGATCGGGTATTTCGCGTTGGGGGCGACGGAGAGCGAGGTGAAGTTGTCGTTGTGGGAGGGGTTTGGGCGGGAGGAGCAGGAGTCGGCGCTGGGGTGTGCGCGGTGGGTGATTGGGCAGGTGAAGGCGGGGGTGTTCTGGCCGCCGGCGGGGAAGGTGACGTATGATGATTATGAGGTGTTGGCGTTGGGGCGGTCGTTGGAGGAGACGGTGGCGTGGGAAGGAGGGGGGCGATGAGTGTAGGCGACAAGATATTGGCGAAGAACCTCGTCATTCTCGCTTCGGCGGGATCGGGGAAGACCTTTCAGTTGGGGAACCGGGTGATTGGATTGATCGGAGCGCGGGGGGTGGAGCCGGAGCGGATCGTGGCGTTGACCTTCACGCGGAAGGCGGCGGGGGAGTTTGCGGATGCGGTGCTGACGAAGTTGGCGGCGGCGGTGGTGGGCCCGGAGGAGGCGGAGAAGCTGTGGGCGGACTTGGGGGAGGAGTTTGCGGTGGAGCCGGTGCTGGAGCGGGTGGTGGGGGTGTTGCCGCGGCTGCAGTTGGGGACGATGGATGGTTTTTTTGCGCGGGTGGTGCGGGGGTTTCAGTATGAGCTGGGGCTGAGTGGAGGGACCTTTGAGTTGATCGAGGGGCCGCGTTTGGTGGCGGCGATGACAGAGATTTTGAACGGGGTGTTGGGTGGAGTGTTGGAGGATGAGGAGGGAGTGGAGTTTTTGCATGCTTTTCGTCGGGCCACGCTGGGGAAGGAAGGGCAGGGGGTATTGGCGTCGGTGGAGGAGTTCATGAAGAGTTGGCACGGGGTGTGGAAGGCGGGGGTGGCGGGGGGGGGGGGGGGGGGGGGGGGAGTGTTTGGGGCCTTGCCGGAGGTGGATTCGTGGGAGGAGCAGAAGAGTGGGCTGATCGCTGGATTGCGTGGGGCGGGTGGGGACAAGGCGGTGGAGAAGGTCTTGGATGTCTTTGCGGAGCACACCGTGGGGAGCGGGAAGCTGGGGAGCGCGCCGGTGTTGTTCGAGCGTTTGCTGGAAGGAGTGGCGGGAGGTGGGCGGATCGAGGTGAAGGCGGGGCGGAAGATGCTGGAGTTTGACGAGGGGGAGTCGCGGCAGTGGCGGGAGTTGTTTTCGTTGGCGGCGAGTTGTGAGTTGGCGGCGGCGGTGAGTCGGACCGCGGCGGTGGGGGATCTGGTGCGGCGGCTGGATGAGGAATGCCAGCGGCGGTTACGGAACCGGGGGCTGTTGGGGTTTGATGATGTGAAAGTGTTGATGGGGGCGTGGACGCGGAGTGAGGAGGCGCGCCTGCGGCGCGAGGCGGTGGATTTCCGGCTGGATGCGCGGTATGACCATTGGTTGCTGGACGAGTTTCAGGACACCAGCGCGGCGGAATGGGACGGGATGGAGCCCTTGCTGAATGAGGCGGCGAGCGGGGAGGAGGGGACGCTTTTTGTGGTGGGGGACCGGAAGCAGGCGATCTATGGCTGGCGGGGTGGGGATGTGGGCTTGTTTGATCGGATCGAGGAGCAGTATCGCGGGGAGTTGGAGGTGTGCACAATGCCGGAGTCGTGGCGGTCCTGTCCGGCGGTGTTGGAGTTGGTGAACCGGGTGTGTGGGGATGAGGGGGTGATCGGATTGTTGTTTGGTGCGGAGATGGCGGCGCGTTGGCCGTGGGAGGAGCATATTTCGGCGAAGCCGCAGGTGAGGGGGGAGACGCGGGTGGAGGAGTGCGGGAAGGACGAGATGGAGGAGCGCTTGGTGGAGATCCTGCGGGAGGTGGGGGCGGGGGAGCGGGAGTTGAGTTGCGGGGTGTTGGTGCGGACCAACACCGAGGTGCGGAGCACTGCGGCGTTGTTGCGGGAGGAGGGGTTTGATGTGATCGAGGAGGGTCGGCGCCTGCCGGTGGAGGACAATGCGGTGGGGGTGGCATTGCTGCATTTGCTGCGGTGGTTGGCGGATCCGGCGGATGGGTTTTCGCGGGAGGTGGTGCGGATGTCGCCGCTGGAGGGGGTCTTGGAGACGCGTTACGGCGAGGCGTGGCAGGCGCGGTGGGAGGGGGCGCTTACTGAGGCCCGGGCGGAGGGGTATGCGGGGATGGCGGAGGGATTGCTGGAAGCGGGCTGGGAGGAACTGTCGGAATTTTCGCGGCGGAGGGCGGGCGATGTGATCGGGGCCCTGGCGGAGTTTGATGCGGGTGGCGGGGCGACGGCGCGGGAGGCGCGGGATTGGATTACGGGGTTGGAGATATCGCAGGCACCTGGAGTGGCGGCGGTGCAGGTGATGACCATTCACAAGTCGAAGGGCCTGGGATTTGATGTGGTCATTCTGCCGGGGGTGGCGGATCGGCAGGTGCCGGATCGGGGGAGATTTGAGATGGCGCGGGGGGGCAAGGGGGATGGGGCGTGGGTGTTGCAGCCGCCGGCGAAATGGGTGCGGGATTTGATGCCGGGCTTGCAGGCGGCGGAGGAGCATTGGGCGAACGAGCAGCGCTACGAGGCGATGTGTTTGCTCTATGTGGCGCTGACGCGGGCGAAGCGGGGTTTGTATGTGTTGTTGCCGGCGGAGCCGAAGACGCGGCAGAAGGCGGGCGGGGAGGATTTTTCTTCGCTGGCCAATTGGATTCGGCAGGCGGCGTGTGCGGAAGGTGGCTTTCAAGCGGGTGATGCGAAGTGGCACGAGGGTGTGGCGTTGCGGAAGGGCAAGGCGAGCGTGGTGATGCCGGAGCTTGCGATGGGCGTGCCGAAGCGGCGGCGGGCCACGCCCTCCAGTCACAAGGAAGGGGTGGGAATTCCGGGAGGGTCGGGGATGGTGGTGGGGCGGGAAGTGCACGCGTTGTTCGAGGAGGTCGGCTGGTTGGCGGCGGGAGAGGTTCCGAAGCTGCCGCGGACGCAGGCGGGGGCGATGGTGGAGGGCGTCTTGCGGGAGGCGGGGTGTCATGCGTTGTTTGAGAAGCCGGAGGGGGAGGTGCGTTTGCATCGGGAGCAGGGATTCGAGGTGCTGGTGGAGGGACGGTGGATGAGCGGGGTGATTGACCGGATGCACGTGTTCCGCGATGGGGCAGGGAAAGTGGAGCGGGTGGTGATTTACGATTTGAAGACGGACCGGGTGGAAACGGGCGAGGTGTTGGCGGAGCGGTATGGGGAGCAGATGGAAGCCTACTGTCGGGCGATGGAGCAGGTGTTCGGGTGTGGGGCGGTAGAGGCGTTTTTGGTATCCACCTTCTTGAAAGCTGTAGTTCCGGTGAATCTCCCGGGGTGTGCTTAGGTCTTGAGTGGGGCGTGTGATGTGTGGTTTGGCTGGTAATTGCTTGTAAATCAGGCCTTCCCACGATTTTCTGGGGGAACGAGCTGCCGTTTTTGCCGGATGGGACGGGAACGTTGGGGGAGGTTTGCCATTGTCTGATCGAGGGGTTTGCGGGGAACGCCTGGAGTGTTTCGTTTCGAGGGAATCTGGATGGGACGGATCCGAATGCGGAACACCAGGTGCGGATTGTGGGGGAGCATTCGCTGGATCTAGGGCAGGGGGATCCTTGGAAGGAGATGGTCACTGGGGAGGCGACGGCGGCCTTCGGAGGGATGCCGGGGGATCTGATGTTCCGGACGCGGTCGTTTGTTCCGTTGCCGGAGGCTCAGTATTTGCGGCTGCGGTTGGAGAAGTAGTGAGAATGGTGAGAATCGGGGGAGAGGGCTGCGGTAGAAGGGGGGACAGGAGGGGCGTTGGTGCCGATTCGGCCTGTCAGGAGAGAATAAGATGATGATCAAGACTAAGACTTGGGCAGTGGTGTTAAATTTGGCGTTGGCCGGGCTGGCGGGAGCGGCGCTGGACCGGGGAGTCTGGTTCTGGGGGAGCACGACGCTACCGGGCGGGGCGGCCAGCACGCATGGGTCTTCTGATGTGGTGGGTGATGCGGCGGAGGAAGATGCGATGATCGCCTTTCTGACGGCGCGGGGGGTGACGCGGGTGTACGGGAGCTATCAGAACCGGCCGGTGAGTGAGCTGGCGGTGATCGCGGCGTGGAATGCGAAGCTGGATGCGGCGGGGATTGACTCGCAGTTGTTGATCGAGGGGACGCAAGTGGACAACCCGACGGAGGTGGCGAACATTCAGAACAAGATCACCAACCGCTTGATCACCTTCAACAACACCGTGGCGGATCCGGCGCAGCGTTTTGATGCGTTGCATCTGGACTTGGAGCCGCAGCAGTTGGGTTCGTGGGATGCGGATGTGGTGGGGGATGTGCGGAGGGGATTGCTGGACGATCTGGCGGATGCCTATGCCTTGATCCGGACGCAGTTGGACACGGCGGGGTATGGGACGGTTCCGATGTATGCGGATTTGAATTTTTCGTGGGACAAGCTGCCGGCGGATGGCGGATCAATTCTGTGGGCGGATGGGGCGGACCGGGATGGATGGTATGGGGGGATCGGGGTGGATCTGGCGGGGATCAGCATCATGACCTTTTCGAAGGACAACGCGGCGGATTTGGCGGATGCGACGGCGTATGAGCGGACGGGGAGTTTTCCGGGATCGGTGGTGGTGGGGATGCAGCCGCGCACGGGGGTGGGGGAGTTGTGGGCAAACTACACGGAGTTCAAGACCGTGATGGAGGAACTGGAGGGGGCCATCGGGACGGCGGAGGCGACGGACATTGAGAATTATGCCTTTTGGCGTCATGCGGTGGCGACGGGGATTCCGGTGCTGACGGCGGGGCCGGCGATCATCCATTCCGGTCTGGGCGGGGGAGGTGGTGTCGTGGTGGTGGTGTGGGACTGGGCGAAGCCGGGATACAAGTATGTGATTGAGGAGAATGATGATCCCTCGCAGCCGGGAGGCTGGCGCGAGGTGGCGAGCCACACCACGGTGGCACCGGATCGGGTGGAGCGGTTTGAGTATCAGGCGGACGTTGGCCCGGGGACCTGCTTCTGGCGGGTGGGAGTGGTTGCGGAGCCGTAGCGCATGGGTGGATGCGGGGGGAGGCCGCGATCAGGGAGTTGGTTGTTCGGGGAGTTGGAGTTCCTCGAGGGAGCGCAGGATGTGGCCGAAGGTTTCGATGCTTTCGGCATCCCAGGCTGCGGTGCGCCATTGGACGATGGAGAAGTAGTGGTGCCGTGCATCGACACAGGCCACGCGGAGGGAGATCGGTTTGCCGGACAGGTCCGGGAGGATGGCGATTCCGCTCAAGCCCACGGCGGTGACCGGGCCGGCGGGTAGGGAGCGGGAGCTCGGGGCGGTGGTGTCGCCGCCGTTGACGATGTGTTGGCGGACGTCGGCGAGGGCGGCTTCCTGGAACTGCTCGAAGGAGAGGTCGGGGGATTTTTCGACAAGATGGACGGTGACATACTCGCCGCGGGTGGGATCGCCCATGGCGAGGCCGAGGTTGGGGAGTTCCCAGGGGGCGGAGGTCCAGTTTGGCGGAACGGTGAGGAAGGCGCGATCGAGGATGGGGGTGGCGTTGTCCCGGGGGGCGGGCGGTTGGGGAGTGGTGGGCGCTTCCTTGATCGTGTCGGGCTGCTCGAATTCGGGAAAGTTGGTGACGTCGGGAATGGCGGGGGGGGGGGCCTGGGCGGTGGCCATGGAGGATTGGAGGGCGATGAAGCCGAAGACGCCCGCCACGCCGATGAGGACAACGGCGAGGTTGGCGAGGAAGGGGCGTTTGACCGCGGGCCAGTGTTTGACGAGGATGATGATGGCGACGGGGGCGATGAAGAGGCTGATGAGGGCGATGACCCAGTCGGCTTTGAAGAGGGCGACGAGGTACCAGATCCCGACGATGAAGGTTGCGATGACCCAGATGCAGCCGAGGATGATTGCGATGATGCCGACAAGTCCGTCCATGGTAAGGGGAGTTTACAGGGTTGGGGTAGTTTGTAAATCTTAAGGGCTTTGAGGGTGCAGGAGGAGGGGTTGCGGGAGGCTGAGGCCTGCAGGCGTTGCCGTGATGATTGCACGAGGGCACGGAAAAGGGCGACTCGGGAGAGTCGCCCTTTATTGAAGTTCGCGAGCCGGGGAGGGCCTTACTCGAACTCCCCGAGTTTTTCGGTGGCGGCGTTGATGCGAGCCTTGAAGCCTTCGAAGAGTTTGGTGTTTTCCTCGTTGCGCTCCGGTTGGGTCGCGACCCAGTCATCGAGGGCCTTGTCGGCGTCTCTGGACTCGGCGATGGCGGCTTTGAAAGCGTCGGCCTTGTCGGGGTTGGCCTTGATGTAGGCGGCGACGTTGGTGGCGCTCAGTTTCACGGCGGCCTTGAACTCCTCGATGAAGCTGGAGGGGGTCTTGTCGCGTCCGGCGCCGAGTTGGCCGAGGACCGTTTTGCCGTCACTGTCGAGGATGATGTAGGTCGGGTAGCCTCCCACGCCGAACTGCATTTGGAGCTTATCGTTGCGGTCTTTGTATTTTTCGGGGACGATGGAGTCGTCCTTGGGGAAGTCGAGGGTGACGAGCATGGTGTTGTCTGCGGCGAATTTTTTCCAGTCCTCCTTGGCGAAGACTGACTCGTCCATGAGTTTGCACCAACCGCACCAGTCGGAACCGGTGAAGTTGAGGAGGAGGGGGAGTTTCTTCTCTGCGGCGGTCTTGGTGGCGGCGTCGAAGTCCATGGTCCATTGGCCGGGGGTGGCACCCTCGGTCTGGACTTTGTCCGCAGCAAGGGCGGTGAGGGTGAATGCGCCGGAGAGGATTCCGACGAGCGCTTTGGGTAGGATGATCATGGTCATGGCGTTGTTCGTTGTTTCGTTGTTTCGTTGTTTCGTTGTTTCGTTGTTTCGTTGGGATGGTCTGACGGGATTGTTATTCCCGCAAGAAAATCTACGAGGCAACGGTCGGACCGTGTTGGGTCTGCGTATGGAGAGGTGGATTTTGGCCTCGAAGCCTTTATTTTGTGGGGAGGGAGCGATTAATCGATTCGTTCGGCGAGGTAGATGCGGTGGTGGCGTTGTTTGGCGCGGGGGTGTTTGGCGACGGGGATTTCCTCGACGTCGAAGCCGGTTTGTTTGAGGTCGCGGAGGAGTCCTGGTTCGACGGTGGCGGACCAGAAGGCGACGCGCCCTTTGGGGGTGAGGGCGCGCTTGATGATCTTGAGGCCGTCGCGGCGGCAGATCCGGGCGTTGCGGCGCTGGAGGAGTGAGGAGGGGCCGTCGTCGACGTCGAGGAGGATGGCATCGTAGCGCGGAGACTTGTTAGCGGCGGTTTCGATGAGGGTGTAAACGTCGTCCTTGATGAGTTGGGTGCGGGGGTCGGCGAGGATGTCGTCGTTGAGTCCGTTGAGGAGTTCGCGGTTCCAGCGGATGACTTCGGGGAGGAGTTCGGCGACGTCGATGTGGGCGGCGGGGTCGGTGATTTCGAGGCAGCGGCGGAGGCTGAAGCCGAGACCGAGGCCGCCGATGAGGACGCGGGGAGCCTTGCGGCGGTCGGGGAAGGTGCAGCCACCATCGGCGAGGAGGAGTTCGGAGTGGGTCAGGGTGGTGGACATGACCTGCCGATCATTGAGGTAGAGGAAGAATTCGCCGTCGTGGGAGACGAGGCGGAAGACGGCGCCGTCCGGGGCGGTGGTTTCGGCGAGGTTGAGGGTGGGTTTCATGGGGGGCTGCGCCCAAGTTATCAGTTATCGGTTCTCAGGGGGAGAGGAAGTGCGCCGACTGGGGTCGGCGGAGGGATGGTGGGGGAAGAGGGGAGAATTTGACCACTGATTTTGCTGATTTCTCAGATGGGGGAGGGATTTGTGGAACCCGGAACCCGGAACCCGGAGATCGGAGATCGGAGGGGGGATTGATGATATTGGATTGATGATTTTATTTGTTATCCTGACGGTGGTGCAATTTTTGGAGTGGCGAGATGACCCGGAGGAGAACGGCTTTTTGGTCTTGAATTGGGCAATGACGAATGCAGTCTATTTGCCTTTGGCGATCTGGTGTCTGTGGTGGTCACGGCTGGCGATCATGCTCTTGTTTGGGTGGCATTTGTTTTGCTACTGGCAATTTACGTTTTGAAGAAAGGAGGGGTGGAGCCGTCGCTGGCGCGACGGGAAGTTTGTGAGAACTGAATCCGGGGGATGCCGCGACGGAATGCAGGGGAGCTATCCCGCCGCTATGATGGGAGGTCCCGCTGGGACCGGGAAGGGGCTTGCGACCGAGACGGTCACGCCACTGTGGCTTGCTCCGGCGGGGCCGGAGGAGGGATTTAGACATGACCGGGACGGATCATGCCACGTTGAGGAAGGAGATTTTGGCTTGGCGGTTGCAAACCGCCGCCACGGTCAGGGTTCCTGCCAGATGAGGCGGAGGCAGTCGAGGCGGAGGCGGGTGTGGTCGAGGGCGTTGAGGAGGTCCTCCTGGAAGTTGCGCATCTCGGTGACCTCGGCTTCGGGGATGTTGGGGTTGCGTTGGGCGAGGTCCTCGAGGCGGTCGAGTTCGACGGCGAGTTGGTGTTTCGCTTTTGCGATGGCCGCGCTGCGGAAGGTTTCGGATTTGCTGGTGGCGAGGGCTTCGGCCTGCTGCAGCATGGTGGGGAGGATTTTGTTGCGGAAGGCGTCCTGCGAAACGAGTTTGCGGGGGCTGCCGGCGATGATTTCGATCTTGTCGATGCCCGGCTTGTCACCGAGGTCCTTGCCGTTGTGATCGATGACGACGCGGACCGGAACGGGGGGCAGGTAGCGATCGGCATGGAGACGGAGGGGGGCGAGGCACTCGAGGACGTAGTGGCAGTCGAGGATGATGCCTTTTTGTTTGGCGGCCTGCCAGATGGCGAAGGAGGCGTTGCCGACCTGGCCGTTGAGGAGGACATCGAGTCCGTCGCGGAGCATGGGGTGGTCGGGAGTGAGGTAGGTGAGGTCTTCGCGACCGAGGGCGGTGGCGCGATCGAAGGTGACGGACATGCCGTCCTCGGGGAGATCGGTGAAGGCCTCGCGCATCATGGGTCCTGGTTTGAGGATGTAGCTGCGCAGGGAGAGGTCGCGGATGGAGACGCCGAGTTGGTCGAAGAGGCGGAGGCAGAATTTGTCGAACTTGAGGTCTTCGTCGGTGGCCTGGATGACCTCGATGAGGGCGGCGACTTTTTCTCCGGCGGGGGCGCCGAGTTCGAGGAGGCGGTCGTGGCCTGCGGAGAGGTCGCGGGCCACGTCGTCGCGGAGGGTGCGGCTTTGGGTGAGGAAGGCCTCAAGGTCGTCGCGGCCTGGTTCGGCGAGGTGGCCGTAGAGTTCGGGGAGGAGGGTGTTGGAGATGGTGGTGGCGCCTTTGAGGGGATGGGTGAAGGCGTCGAGGCCCTCCGAATACCATCGGGCGAGGACCGCGGTGGGGGTGTTGGGGAGGTAGGGGACGTGGATGTGGATTGTTTCGGTCTGGCCGATGCGGTCGAGGCGGCCGATGCGCTGTTCAAGCAGTTCGGGATCGGGGGGGAGGTCGAAGAGGATGAGGTGGTGTGCGAACTGGAAGTTGCGGCCTTCGCTGCCGATTTCGGAGCAGATGAGAAGGCGGGCACCGTCCTGTTCGGAGAAGTAGGCGGCGTTGCGGTCGCGTTGGAGGAGGCTGAGGTCTTCGTGGAAGAGGGCCACATCGACGTTGAGGATTCCGCGGAGGGCGGCATCGATTTCGAGGACACGATCGAGGGAGTGGCAGATGAGGACGAACTTTTGGTTGGCTTCCTGTTGCAGGGTGGCGGCGAGCCAGGCGACGAGGGCGGGGAGTTCCTTGGCGGGATCGGCCTCGATGGGGGCGAGGTGGAGGCGGCGTTCGGGGAAGCCGGTGAGTTGTTCGCGCGTGTTGCGGAACATAACCCGGCCGGTGCCGAAGGAGTCGATGAGTTCGGTGATGAGTTCGGGACGTGCGGATTCCTCGCCTTTGAGGATGGCCTTGGCGTGACGGGTGGCGCGGGGGGAGCGGTTGGCGAAGTGTTCGAGATCCTCGGGGGTGGGTGTGCCGCCGTCCCGGAGGCGTTGGATCATATCGGCGAGGGGCGCGTAGTCGGCGGCCTCGGCGATGAAGTGGTCGAGATCGGAGTAGCGGTCGGGATCGAGGAGGCGGAGGCGGGCGAAGTGGCCTTCCGGTCCGAGTTGTTGCGGGGTGGCGGTGAGGAGGAGGAGGGAGGGAGTCTGCGTGGCGAGGGTCTCGACCATTTGGTAGGCCTCGCTGGGTTCGGATTGATGCCACTCGAGGTGGTGGGCTTCATCGATGATGAGCATGTCGAAGCCGGCCGCGGCGGCTTGCGCGGCGCGGTTGGGATGCTCGGTGAGAAATTCTGTGGCGCAGAGGATGAGTTGGCTGTCGTGGAAGGGATTGCTCTCGGGCTCGAACTCCTGGATGGCTTGGCAGCGTTCCTCATCGAAGAGGGCGAAGAGGAGGTTGAAGCGGCGGAGGAGTTCGACGAACCACTGGTGGATGAGGGGTTCGGGGACGAGGATGAGGATGCGGTCGGCGCGTCCGGAGAGGTGGAGGCGGTGGAGGATAAGGCAGGCTTCGATGGTTTTGCCGAGGCCAACCTCGTCGGCGAGGAGGAGGCGGGGGGCGAGGCGGGAGGAGGCCTCCGCGGCGATGGCGAGCTGGTGGGGGATGAGATCGATGCGGGCCCCGATGAAACCGCGGGCTTTGGAGCCGCGAAGTTTGGCGCGTTGGCTGAGGGCGCGGACGCGGAGGTCGAAGTCGCGGAGTTGATCGGTCTGGCCGGCGAGGAATCGGTTCTCGGGTTTGAGGAAGGAGAGGGAGTCGAGGAGTTGCTCCTCGGGGATGTCGGTGTCGCCGCAGTGATAGACGATCATGTGGTCCTTTTCGGAGACCTTATCGACCCTGAATTCGGTGGCTTCCTGATCGGCGATTTGGTCGCCGGGTTTGAAGCGGACGCGGATGAGGGGGGCGGAAGAGAAGGCGTATTGGCGCATCTCTTCGGTGGCGGGGAAGCAGATTTCGACGCGGTCGCCATCGACGGCGATGACCATGCCCAGTCCGAGTTCCGGCTCGGAGCCGCTGATCCATCGTTGGCCTGGAATGGGGCGTTGAAATGGGGTATTAGACAAAATTCAGGGGGTCCCGGTTGAGGGGCGCGGAGGGTGGCAGGGGGAGCGCGGGGAGGGAAGAGCGATTTGTGAGGAAATTTGGGAGAAGGGGGAGGAGAGAACTTGACCACTGATTTCGCTGGCGGTTCTGATTGGGGGAGGAGAGGGGTTGTTCTCACTGCGCGGGCAGTTGCCGGGCGAGGGTGGCCATGGTTTCCTTTTGGCGCTTCTCGACGGTCTCAAGAGCCTCTGGCCATCCCTCTCAAAAACCCCGCCTGAACACGCCGGTCAGTCCCGAAACTTCCCGTCCCGTCGTAATCCCGCTATTTCAGCACGAGCCTAATGGCACCAAAACTCGATATCAACGTGGAAATCCGGCCAGAATCGCCGGGTATCAATTTGGTAAAATCAAACGACATCAATTTGGTGTGCCACAACTATTCGGGAAGGGCTTCATAAGCGAGATCGTCGATCATGAACGTCACCTTGTCCATTTGGCGCGTCAAACAAAAACCATATTCGGACAAGTAGTCATCTACCTCGCAGGTGAACTGAACCAAAACAAACTTCTCGACGAAGCAAAAGTAGATCGCACGTAATAACAGTGCTCCTTGAAGCCCATTTTTAGTATATTCTGTTGCCATCTTCTCCCGTGTCCAATCGGCAGGCTCTTCATACGAAGCGTTGATCCAAATTTGAGCAGGCATCCGGGAAAAAATGGAATCGATCTTTCCTTGGGCTAGATACTGAATCAACGCCTTCTCGGCCCATGCGTAAAGCTCCAAGCCATCATGCGGAGCAACTTGTCTAATCCAATTCCAGTGGATAGCTCCGTTTCTGTCTGGAAACAAGTATACATCGAATTTAGCTGCCTCTTGGTCCACATAGAGATCGCCGATTGGAGAAAATACATTCTTCTCGAATGATGCATGAAGGCAGAACGAGCCATCGAGCATGTCCTCTGAGTAGCGGCTAATATTAAGAAGTTCCATGTCTCGCTAGTTTCTCAATCAATTCTTCTGGCCGTGGTTTGGGTATACCCACCTCTCCCGCGCCGACAGGCATCCGTCGCAACGTTTCTGCAACGAAGTATTCTTTCGTAGGGAATCTAATTCCTAGAACCCTTGAGAAAATGTTTTGGTTACAAAAAATGGATATTCTACTCGTCAGCTGGCCATTCCTCCAAGTAATCTCCCAATAGGTTCTGTCTGTCTGTCTCTCCCACCCTCCCCGTTCTCCATGCTTCTAACGTTTTCGTTCCTCTCCTTAACCGTTCTCATCATTTTCTTCCGTCCTGGCACGAGATCAAGCGCTCCCTCCACTACATCTGCATTTGCTTGATTCGCCACTCCATCAAGAGTGGCGGCTTCAAGGGACTTACCTGCCATTAGGCTTCCTGCGATCGTGAGCGCAGGAGCCACTCCGGGTATTTTTAATGCCTTCCCCATTTTGGATAGCCCTGTCGCAAGCCATTTCTTTCCGGTGAATTTGCCCGCACCGTGTTGCCATTTACTTCTCTTTTCAGCCAAACCTTTCTTAGTTTTCCCGTGTTCACCGTAGGCCTTGTCGGGTGCAGCACCTTCTTTCCATAAGTCGTCGAATTCATCTGTCCCCTCAGCAATATTGTCTATTATTGCATTGAGGTTCTCGGTGTCGTTTAGGTCAACACCATTGTTTTTGGCTATTTGCAAGGCACTTGACATCATTTCGTCCCATTCTTGGCCAAGCTGATTGTGTAAGGCTGGCTCAAGAAGCCAGCCAAATTCAGCCGAATTTAGAGTCTCTTCCGCTATTCCTAAAGTTCGCCCTAAATTATAGTTGATCAAATGGTGCCAGACCATTTCAAGGCCCTTGGGGTCGAAGGTACTCCACGGGTTTTGCCTTACATAAGTGTAGACGTTGGGGCCATCGACGAAGCCCGCCGGGTCGCGGTTGAGGAAGATGCCGAACTCGAGGTCTCGATAGCGCATCCCCTCGTTCAGGCCGCCCCAAGGATCCTCGTCCTTGGTGTTGGCCTTCTGGCGGTCGGCCGTGGTGTCTTGCTCCTGGGTGCGTGTTCCAAAGGCTTCGTAGCTGGACTGCCAGGTGATTGCCTCGCTGTCGTCGGTCTTGCTGACCACGTCACCTCTGCTGTTGTAGGCATTGTAGCTACGGGCTGAGCCGCGAATCGTGTAGAGGACGCCACCGATGCCGCCGCCGTAGTCGCTTCCGCGGACGTATTCGACAAACGGGCTTGTCTGACCGGACTGGTATTCCTGGACCGAAAGGCCGCCGGAGAAGGAAATGTCGTCGCTCTGGCCACCAGAGGTCCCGCTTTCATCACGCAGGACGCGCCGGGTGCGATGATCGTAGGAGTAGACGTAGGTTCCCTGGGTGGTGTCGACGACCTGCGTCAGCCTGTTCTCATGCTCCCAAGAGTAGGTCTGGGTGGTGACGCCGCCAACCTGCTTCTGGCTCCGGTTGCCGTTCTGGTCATAAAGGAACGTTGTGGTCGTGGCCCCATCGGAAACCGACTTGATCTGGTTGCTGTTGTAGCCGTCGGCGAAGGTGCCGAGTGTGAAGGTCCAGTTCGTCGTCGTGCCGCCATTTACGGTCACATCCTTGTCCGTGCGGTTGTTGGCATCGTCGTAGGCATACTCCGTGACAGTCGTTGATCCTCCAGTCTCGGCGATGGTCTCGACATCGAGGCGATGGGTCCGGTCGTAGGTGTTGGTGACCGTGCGGTCCTTGACGCTCGCGTGGCCATATTGTTCGACCACCTTGAGGACGTTGCCGACATTGTCGTAGCCGCTCGGGTAGGGCGGGACCGCCTGGGAGTAGTCGAAGGTGGAAACGACGGTTCCACCGGATTTCAGACTTCTTTCGCTGAGTTTTCGGTTCAGCGCGTCGAAAGTGCAGCGGGACTCCGTTCCGTTGGGCAGGGTCTTGCGGGTGATGTTCCCGTTCAGGTCATAGCCGTAGGTCGTGACCTCCGTGGTGTTCTCGGTGAGGGTGAGGAGCCGGTTGAGCTTGTCGTAGGTGCTGACCAGGGTCCGGGCCGTTCCGGCATACGCGGTCGTCCTCCGGTTGTTCGCCTTGTCGTAGGTGTGGACGTGGGTCGCCCCGGCGGAGGTCTCCTCGATCAGGCGGTTGAGCTTGTCGAAGACTTGGTCGGACTCCCGCACTGATCCGACATCATTCGGGTAGGTGACGGCGAGGAGGTTGCCGACCAGATCGTAGTCGTAGTGGCGGTTGTCGGTTGCCGCGCCCGTGTAGAGGATGTTCTCAAGGCGGTTGAGTCCGTCGTATTCGTACGTGGTGACGCGGCCAATCGGATCGGTCCGGATGAGCTGGACAACGCCATCAAATGTGGTTTGTTCGATCCGCTCGACATTCGGTGTGCTGCCCTCGTCCCAGATCGTGCGGGTCCTGCGGCCAAGGCCGTCGTATCGGAAGCCGGTGATCTGGCCCTCGCCGGCGGTGACCTTCACGAGATTCCCGGCATCGTCGTATTCATTGGCCACTACGATGTCGTCGGCTTTCGGCGCGGCGGGCGGTGCGTTTGGATCTCCGTCGTTCGGATTCGTTGCGGTCTTGGTCAGGCGGTTGAGTCGGTCGTATTCGTTGCGGGTGGCGCTGCCGTTGCCATCGATAACCTCGACCGGGTTGCTGTTAGAGTCATACGAGGTCTGGACGTGAATGTCGTCTGCGTCGAGGTTCTGGAGATCGTCCGACGGCTGGCCGGTGACCGGGTTGCTCAGAGCATCGGTGACCCGGTAGGCCTGGTCGTAAAAGTTGCGTGTGATGTAACCACGGGCATCGGTGACGGCGATCAGGTTGCTGACTCCGTCGTAGGTGGCCTCAATGATCGGGTTCTGGAGGGTGGATTCCTCGGGCTGGCCTGCGACAATCTCGGTTTCGGTAACCGTGGGCAGGCGCTCGATCACCTTGCGGTTGCGAGCGTCGTATTCGTATTCCCAGCGGAAGCCGAGTGGGTTGATGGAAACGGTCACATTGCCGTTGGCGTCGTAGGCGGTCCGGGTGCGAGGCGATCCGAGAAGCGTGTCGTTCGGGTTGCTGCGGTCGACCACACCGGTCACCGGGTCGGGCAGCCAGACGCCGACAGGACGCCCGGCGGCATCGTGTTCCGTTTCGGTCTCGCGGTTGATCGGGTCGATGGTTTTCCAGACGAACCCGGTGCTGGAATAGACCATTTCAGCGGTGGCGGCCAGAGGCGTGCCGTGCGCGTCCGTGACACTTATCGTGCGCATGAGTCCGTCTATGATCGTTCGGGTAACCTTGTCGCGATCATCGGTGCTGTCGGTCTGGAGTGCTTCCTTGTTGGCGGCGATGGCACCGTAGGCGGTGGTCGAAACCGAGTATTTCACGGGCGAGGCCTCGTACTGCGCTTCGATCCTCACGGGACGGTAGAGGGCATCGTAGGCCGCGTAGGTGGTGAGGGTGGCGCTGGTGGCGCTGGTGTCACCGGAAGTTGTCACCGCATCGTGACGGATCGCGACGGTGGGTTTGAACCCTGACGAATCGAACGCGGTGCCTCCGGGGTTCCCCTTGATGGCGCCATCCCCGGGCATCGTCAGGCCGGCGTCGGTGTAGAGGAACTCGGTGTGGGTCTTCTCCGTGGAGCCGGCGGCGGCGGTCGTGGCGGTGGCGGTGGCGAGACTCGCGGCATCAGCGAGGGTCAGCCCGGTAAAGACGTGGATCGGACGACGGATCGCGTCGTAAACCATGAAGGTGACGTTGCCCCCGGGGTCGATGGTGTGGGTGGCGCTGTTGACCGAGTCGTAGATCGTCTCTGTGACGAGGTCGTTCCCGGTGGCTGATCCCTTGTTGGCTTCCTCGACGAGGCCGTCGACGTTCTGCTGGGGAAGACCAGCCCCATCCATGTCACGGATCGTCTTCACGCGGCGATTCAGGGCGTCGTAGTGGAAGATCGTGTAATGGCCTTCCTCGTCGATCTCGGCGGCCTTGTTGCCGTTGAGGTCATACCAGATTTTTTTGGTGGTGGTGTCTGGATAGGTCGCCTCGGTCAACCGGTTGAGCTTGTCGTAAGTGAAGCGCGTCCGGTTCCCCCGCGGATCGAGGGTGGATGTCCTGTTGTTGTTGAAATCGTAGGTGTGCTCGGTGGTGAGCTTCAGTCCTTGCGGATCGAGCACCTCACGCCAGAGGCGTCCCCGGTCGTCGGGCAGGTAGCGGGTCACCAGATCCGTCTCCCACGGCTGGCCCGAGACGCTTGCAAAGGCGAGGGTCGTGCTGCCGGTCTGGAAGGCCTTGAAGCGCTGGTTGCCGAAGTCGTAGCGTTCCTGAATGAGTGAGCCGCCGTTCTGCACGTTCTTGAACTTCCGTCGTCCGAGTCCATCGACCGTGAAATCCGAGACCGTGGCATAGGGATCGTCGATTTGGTTCATCACCCGATACGAGCCATAGGCGTAGTCCTCCCGCCGGTCCAAGGCGTCGATCTTGGCGGTCGGATCGGCCCACTTCGTCATGGTCACGGAAGGGGCTTCCTTTCCGAGACCCGAGGGTTGTGCCGCGAGATTTTCCCGGTATTCCCAAGTCGTGGTGTTCCCCGAGAAATCGGTGGAGCGCCAAAGCGAAAGGCCGGACGCCTTGTCGAACTCGTATTTCTCGGTTCCGAGTAGGGTTCCCGGGCCCGGTGCCCCCTCGTAGTGGTGGATTTCAGAAGTCAGGTAATACACCATCCATTCGGCGCTGACTGACTTTGAGGTCGCGTCCACATCAACGATCTCGGCGTCCATGTCCTTGAACTCATAGACCGTCGTGTTTCCAACCGCGTCCGTGACGGTGGTGGAGGGGAGGGTCGTGAAGCTGACCGTCTGCCCGAAGCGCATCGACCCCTGCGGCGCGAACGAGGCGGTGCCGAGGGTTCCGGGTAGGGTGACCAGGCTTACCCGGCGCGGCATTCCATACATCGTTTTCCAGGAGCCTTTGCCGGGTTCGTTCCGGTCTTCAATCTCCTGTTCGACGAAGGCCTTCACATCTGCGGGCAGCCGATCCAGATCAATGGCGGCACGGGTTCCGTTGACGCTCGAATCCCAATACTCCTTGGTCTGATCGAAGGCGTAGGTGAACTCGTGGGCATTGCCACGCTTGTCCTCGATGTAGTCGACGTTTGCGTGGTAGTGCAAGGTCGTGCGGGGGTTCTGGGGATCGGAGCTATCCACTTCGACCTCCAGTCCTCCATGGTAGGCGTAGCTAGTCGCGGAATTGTCGGCAAAGGTGATGCCGGTCAACCGGGGAACGATGACCGAGTCACCAACCACGCTCGGAGCGGTCTCGAAGTCGAGGGCGTTGGTGGTGTCGTAGTTGAAGGTCGTTACATTGCCCCGGCTGTCGGTGATCGCGGTGATCGCGGCGATCCGGCGGTGGTCAGCGGTGCGATTGATGATCAGGAACTGGTTCGGACGGTCTGGTGATCTGATCTCATGGGGAATCAGCGAAACCTCATTGGGGACGCCGGGCTCGTCGTAGTTGTAGTGGAGGCGCACCCCGTAGCGGTCGCGGGCCTCGGTCAGTCGCCAGTAGGTGTGGCGTTTGATTTGGGTGCTGCCCTCCAGCCGGTCAGTGGAATACATGAACCAGGTCTTGGCCTTCTGGTAGGTCAACGTGTTGCCGAATTTTTTCTGAAGGGTGAAGTGCTCACCGTTGCGGGAGAGAGTGTTGAGGTAGGTTTTCTTGTCCACCCGCGTCGAGGGCCAGGGAAAGAAGTTCTGGAAGTCCACCGTGCCGAAACGCTGGGGACGACCGGCTTCATCGATCACGTTGACGGTGACCGGATCGGTGGTCTCCCCCCCGATGGTCTCGATGACCTCGACGTAGGAACATAGGCTCGATGTCCAGCCGACCCCGAAGGGAAGATCGAAGCGTTCGCTCGGGCGCAGGCCGGAGCGGTCCGAGAATCCGGTCTCCGCCGTGCTTGCGCTGGCCTGGAGAACGAGATCGGAGGATCCGAGCGGCAGGTAGGCGAAGGTGGTGTCGTGATTCAGATTGAGATTGAAGGCGTCGATGTAGGTCTGCTCGTCGGGAAGATCCGTCTCCTCTTCCTGTTGCGGCTTCTCGTCAGGCATCGGGCGGCCGTTGAGCGCGACCTTGCGGTGGCGCGGACCGACGGCGTCGCCGCCGCTGTAGCTGTTCGCCCACGAGTAGTTGTCGAGAGGGACAAGATAGGCGGTCTTGTAGCCAACCGTCTGCAAATCGACATCGTTGAAGAAGTCGTTCGCCGGGTTTCCGGCGGGATTGCTCAGCAGCCCATCCAGATCGCAGAGAATGAATGGCGATTTCGGTGAAGGAGTGACGGTCGCCCAATAATCGTAGTCGGGATCGTTATCATCGCTGGTGCCGAGGATGTCGTCATCGCCATCAATCCAATCCGGATCGTTCGCGACATGCTCGACCCGGATCTCATGGAAGTCGGTGGGATCGAGGGCAAGCAGCGTCTGTTCGAAAACGCCAACCGTGGCGGGATTGCCATCCGTCAACTCGCCGAAGGTCGCCGCGACCAATTGTTTATCACCAATCAGCATCCGCCAGCGTTCCGAATGACTGCTTGAAGGATCTCCGACCTGCCCCCGGACCGTGGGGGAATCTTCATTGCCGGATGCCTTTACCGGGGCACCCAGATAACCAATCGGCGCATACGATCCCAGATTCTCGTCTCCATAGAAATCCTCGGGTTTGAGTGGAACCTCGCTCTTGTCGGTCGGACTCGAACCGTATTCCACCTCGTCTCCATCGAGAATTCCGTCCCCGTCGGTGTCATCGGAATCGGGATTCGTTCCGCTCAAAAGCTCCTCCCAGTTGGTGAGGCCGTCGCTGTCGTCATCGGCGCTTGGATTCGGTTTGGCGTCGTCATTGGGATCGGTCAGGCCGGTATCGTAATACTTGGCCTCCCAATAGTCATCGAAGAGGTCTCCGTCGCTGTCGAAGAATCCGGGATCGGTCGCTCCGAAGTTCACCGGTCCGTTGCCAAAATCGGCGGTCCCCGCGCCCTCCTCGTCGTTGGTCAGTCCGTCCCGATCAGAGTCATTTTCAAACCTGAAGGGATCTGTCCCATTTCCTATCTCATCCCGGTTGGTGGCGCCGTCCCCATCCGCATCGTAGTTCCAAAGAGCTTGAAGTTCGTCGGCGTTGAGCACCCTGCTGTAGAGCAGAAACTGATCGAGTTCCCCCTCGATCCCTCTCGCCACGTTGAACGACGAGAATTTGCCGAGATAGGTGTTCGTGCCAGTCCCGCTGAAGCCGACGGCGGTGGTTTGGGCAGGCGTCGTGAAATCGCCATCGACGTAGATCGTCTTGCTGTTGCCATTGACGGTGACAAGCACATGGTGCCATTCGCCATCATCGAGACGCATGACTGGATTTGCAGGGTTGCTGTCGTCACCAACGCGGGGAATGAAGGTAACACCGACGATAGCCGAGCCGCTTGCTGGATTTGCATAGTCCTGCACGAAGGCGAGCCGAGGGATGCCTCCCGAGTAGCGGTAGGCGATGGTGACGGCCTGACCATTCGAGAGCTGATGAGAGAAGATCGTCCGGTAGAAGACATCGGTGACCGGATCCTGCTTGTACCAGAAGGAGAACGTGAGTTTCGTCTTGTCCGCCAAGCCATTGATCACGTTGGGCGAAAAACTCAGGTAATTCCCGGCCCCCGGGAACGTGGCAGGGCGGGATACCGGTCCGGACCCGACGGCACCCTGGGAAACCGATCCGTTGACGGTGCCGTGAAACGAATTGGCGGAGGTATCGAGAAACTGGCTACCGGAAAGGCTGTCGAAACCCCATGCCGCCCTCAGACCACTCGCGAGATTCACGCCGCCACCAAAATCAATCAGCCCGACAGTGTCGGGATTCGCAGTGAATTGATTGACGAGCGGGTCGGTGCTGGCATCGACCTCGGCCTTGTCGGAAAGGCCGCCGCCGTCCGTGTCGGGGTTGCCAGGGTCGGTTCCGAGGTTGGCCTCCTGGGCGTCGGTGAGGCCGTCGCGGTCCGAATCCACGATGATAGTGACATCCACCGAGTCGCTCGCGCCTGGCTCGCCGGGAACCGCGACCCAATCCACCGTAGCGGTCTGGGCTCGTAACAGCGGAGAGAACAGTAGCAAAAATATACAGAAAGCAGTTCGCAGCATGGTGGGAATCAGTCGGCTTTGAAATAGACAGAGACCTCTCCGTAGGAGTTGGTCCTGAGAACAAGAGATGTAGCGAGGGTATCGCCGTCGAGGGTCTCCACTGATCCCAGCAGGCCAAGATGTTGAAGCGTAACCGGGGCGTTGACCAGGGGAGTGGTGCCGTCGGACGTCACCTTAAATACGAGCGGTTCTGCGGTACGCTGTCCGTTGAAGACGGTCTGATCGGTGCCGGCTACTAGTTCTACTTGGGGCGCTATTCCATTGAAGTAGTCCGTCGGATTGGTGGCCCCGTCGAACTCCGCTCGGTTCGTCAGGGTGTCCCCGTCCAAGTCGTCCGCGCCACTCACCAAGGTGGCGAGGTTTCCCGCAGTATCGATCTCCCAATCGTCTGGTAGTCCGTCCAGATCGAGATCGTTGGGCTGGAAAAGTTCCAGCGCGTGGGTGGCGTCTAGCATTGCGGAGTAGATCCGCAGATCGTCAAGGTAACCGACGAAGGCGCTGGCTGAATCAAAGGCTGAGACGTCAGTGTGCTTCTGGGATAGGGTCGCGTCCTCGACATCTAGCACGGCGAAAGAGGTGCCCGACTGCGGGGAACCCACAACCGCGCCGTCGAGGTAGAGGGTGACCTCTGAGTTCGCGAAGTCGCGGACGACCACGACATGATGCCAGAGCCCGTCCGCGAGGCTGTGGTCCAGCGGCCATGTGAAGGATTCTCCGCCGCCGGCATCCATCCGGACCGTGTCGGCTGCTGCAGTGGTCTGCTCCATGGTGATTCCGAGTTCTGGGGCCTGACTGGAGTTGGCGGAGCTGAGGAGAGCCTGGCTGGTCTCGGTGCCCAGAGCCTTGAACCACAGGCTCACCGTCAGGTCGGCCAGCCCGTCGAAGGCGGCTTCGGGGATGTCCACGGCATCCGTGCCACCGGTGAACTGGAGAGCGCCGCCCATGATCCCGTCGATTGCGCCCCAAATGGGCGAACCGACAAGGGTGCCATCGCGTCCTTCGGCGCTGACGTCGGAAGCGGATCCCCCCGATCCGTCGTCCAGCTTCAGATGGATCTCCTGATCGACCGAGAGCCGGTCGCTGAATCCGTCTCCATCCGAGTCGATGCGATACCCGCTGAGTCCCTTCTTGTATTCCTGGTAGTCGGCGACGCCGTCCTCGTCCGAGTCGGTAAACTCGTTGATGTCGGCGATGCCGACGATGTTCGGGTTGCCGAGCTGGAGGATGAGCATTTCCTCCCACTGATCGGAAATGCCATCGAGGTCGCTGTCGTCCTGCCCGTCGGGAAACCCGTTGTCGTCAGTGTCGCTGTCGAGCGGATCAGTGGCCCAGACCGTCAGCTCCCGCCAGTTGCTTAGGCCGTCACCGTCGAAGTCGGCGTTTTTCGGGTCGAGGGTCGGGAAGTCCGACATCCGCATGCGGACGAAGAACCCTGGGTAGGTGAACTCCTGACTGTTCTCGATGTAGGTTGGCGTCAGATCGATGGGATCGTGGACGACACCTTGGGACACCTCGGGCAGATAGAGCCAGTTTTGCAGATCCGGGGAGTATTGGGTAAAGTAGCTCCAGCCTTCCTCCCCGGTCCAGTCAAGCCGGAAGCTCCCCATGCCGAGGGGATCGAAAGTCAGGTCGGGTGACGGTTGGTCCGCGCCAAGCGAAGAGACGAGGGCGGCGAGGATTCCGGGAACGAGAAGGAGCTTCATTTCGAGTCCTCCTGTTGAGGTTGGATCCGCTTGCCGTGCCAGTAGTGGAGGATCAAGTCCTTCGGCTTCGGCGGGTTGGCCGTGAGGTAGGCTTCGCGCTCGATGCGGGCCTGTTCACGGGATTCGTAAGCAGCGATCAGGATGTCTTTTTCCTTGGCGTAGAGGGCGTGGAGGCCATCCATTAGCGCCAACCCCTCCGCGTCGGCCGGGTCACCCTTCGTTAGCACGTAGGCCGGCTGGCCGACCGGCAGTTCCGGGCTTCGCGGCATCTCGATCTCCACCCCATTCTCGGCGGCGCGTTCCCGCCATCTCTCCAGGGTCTCGGTGTCCGTTGCGCCGACCGCCATGATCAGCATGTACTCGATCCCGTCGTACTCGAAGGCCGCGAAGCCTCCGAGGTGGAGGAAGTCGATATTCGACCACGCCTCGAAGCTCCTTGGCGCGATGTTCCGTTCCCGATCACCGGGCACCCACCAGCAGAGCCGGGTTTTCTCGCGATCATAGACCGTCGCGGAGACAATCGCGAACCGGGTTTCGGGTGCCCATTCCTGGGCCTTGGCCAGAAGCTCCAGGGCTTCCGGTGTCTGACGCCATGCCTCCCGCTGCTCGTCGGTCATTGGTTCCGGTGGAGGCGACAGCAGCGGCAGGCCGGGGTCTTTCACCAAACGGACGGTCACTTTGCGGTCGGGGAGCTGGCGCACCATTGAGTCCTCAATTCTGAAGTCGGGCAGCTCCGGGGGCACTGGCGGGGGTGGCGGCGTGCCGTCCGCGAGTCCGCCAAGAAGCCGGGGCTCGCCCGTGATCTCGACCTCCGTCGCGGGTTGTTCATCTCCGATTTCCTGGCTGCGGAGAGATGGAGAGAGAAGGCATAGCGAGAGGAAGAGGTGGGACGGCTTCATGACATGACTTGTTCTCGAACTACATACCGGCGTTGGTGCGGTGGAATTGGTGGTTCGCGCTGGAGAACCAACGCTAGCCGGGCCACCGGGCGGCTAGCAAGCCAGAAAGCGACAATCAGGCCGCTCCCAAGATCGGATTTCCTGTCCAACTTGTACGCTTGCGAACCGACCGACGGATCACCCTTGGCCAGAATGTGGTACGCCTGCGTGGGTTGCGCGGTCTGACGCAGGAAAGGCTCGCCGAGCTCGTGGACGTGGACCGGCGTTACCTCCAGCGTATCGAGGCAGGAACAGCGAATCCGGGAATCGATGTCCTCGGACGCCTCAAGGAAGCGCTGGCGGTGAGGTGGACCCAGCTCCTCGACTGAACCGGCCCTGGTTTTTTCCGAAGTCAGCGGCGTTCCCGCAGGGAAATGATCACGATCCCGGCTCTGGAGACGCGGTCGCCATCGGTGGCGATGACCATGCCGAGGCCGAGTTCCGGCTCGGAGCCGCTGATCCATCGTTGGCCCGGAATGGGGCGTTGAAGTGGGGTAGTTGACAAAATGTAGGGGGTCCCGTTTGCGGGGCGCGGTGGGTGGCAGGTGGAGTGCGGGGAGGGAAGAGCGATTTGTGGGGAAGTTTTTTTTGGCGTCGGGAACTTCGCGAAAGGAGGAAGCGGGGAGAGATTGACCACTGATTACACTGATGTGCGCTGATTGGGGGAGGGTGTTGGAGAGCGAGGGCGTTCGGGAGATCCGAAGCAGCGGTTTCCCGCGCCCTTTCAGGGAGCTGAGGTTGGGAGGGATCTTGATCCGGTGGTGGTACCACCGGTTACCGTGTGGATCCCCTCCGGGGAAGGGAGGCAGCGCAAGTGGAGAAATAGTGGGCGTTGCCCAAGGAGTTAGACATGACCGGGACGGATCATGCCACGTGGGTCAGGGCACTTGGATCAGGGCAGGGTCATGTGGAGTTCGCGGACGAGGAAGGCCCATTTGTCGGCGATTTCCTCGATGCGTTTGCTGGTGGGGGTGCCGGCGCCGTGACCGGCTTTGGATTCGATGCGGATGAGGACGGGGTTGCCGCCCTTGTGGGCGTGTTGGAGGGCGGCGATGAACTTGAAGCTGTGGGCGGGGAAGACGCGGTCGTCGTGATCGGCGGTTTGCACCAGGGTGGAGGGGTAGCGGATGCCGGGTTTGAGATTGTGGTAGGGGGAGTAGGCGAGGAGGGCCTTGAACTCCTCCGGGTCGTCGGGGTTGCCGTATTCGGGGATCCAGCCCCAGCCGATGGTCCATTTGTGGAAGCGGAGCATGTCCATGACCCCGACGGCGGGGAGGGCGGCGGCGAAGAGTTTGGGGCGCTGGGTGATGCAGGCCCCGACGAGGAGTCCGCCGTTGCTGCCGCCGGCGATGGCGAGCTTTTTGGAGGAGGTGTAGTTTTCGCTGATGAGGAACTCGGAGGCGGCGATGAAGTCGTCGAAGACGTTCTGCTTGTTGGTTTTCATGCCGGCCTTGTGCCAATCCTCGCCGTATTCGCCGCCGCCGCGGAGGGTGGCGACGACGTAGAGGCCGCCCATTTCGATCCAGCTGATGGTGGCGGGGGAGTAGTAGGGCTGGAGGCTGATGTTGAAGCCGCCGTAGCCGTAGAGAAGGGTGGGATTTTGTCCGTCGCGGGGGAGGTCCTTTTTGGAAACGATGAAGAGTTGGACCTCGGTGCCGTCCTTGCTTTTGGCGCGGCGGATTTCGGTTTGGAATTTGGTGGGGTCGAATTTCAGTTTGGGGCTTTGGACGATGGTGCTCTTGCCGTTGGTGAAGTCGTAGCGGTAGGAGACGGGCGGGGAGGTGTAGGTGCTGAAGGAGTAGAAGGCCTCCATGTCGGTGGATTTGCCGCGGAATCCGTAGGCGCTGCCGGTGTCGGGGAGGTTGAGGGTGCCGGCGGGGGTGCCGTCGAGATTGAAGAAGCGGATGTCGCTCCGGGCGTCGGTCATGTAGTTGGCGACGAAGCGGTTTCCGATGACGCTGATCTCGTCGAGAGTGGCGGATTGGGCCTCGGGGAGGACTTCCTTCCAGTGTTCCCGTTCGGGTTTGGCGAGGTCGATGGCGAGGATGCGGCCGCGGGGGGCGTCGAGGTTGGATTGGAAGTAGAAGAGCGATCCGACGTTGTGGATGAAGTCGTAAGAGGCGTCGAACCCCTTGAGGAGTTCGACGACGGGGGCGTCCTTCGCGGTGAGGGATTTGTAGAAGAAGGCGTTGTTGCTGTCGGTGCCCTGACGGACGTGGATGAGGAGGTAGGCGCCATCCTCGCTGGGCCAGGCGTTGAGGCCCCACTTGGCGTGGTCGGGGCGTTCGTAGATGAGGGTGTCCTTTTCCTGCGGGGTGCCAAGGAGGTGGTAGTAGACCTTTTGAAAGTAGTTCTCGGCTTTGAATTCCTCGCCCTTTTTCGGGGCGTCGTAACGGGAGTAGTAGAAGCCCTTGTTGTCCTTGGACCAGGAGGCACCGGAAAATTTGGACCAGAGGAGGTGATCGGGGAAATCGGTGCCCTTGGCGACGTCGCGGATCTTCCACTCGCGCCAATCGGAACCGGAGTGGGAGATGGAGTAGGCCATGAGGGAGCCGTCCTCGGAGATTTCGTAATCGGCGAGGGAGACGGTGCCGTCCTTGGAGAGGGAATTGGGGTCCAGGAGGAGGCGCGGTTCGCCGTCCAGTTTGTCGAGGGTGTAGAGGAGGGCCTGATTCTGGAGGCCGTCGTTGCGGGAGTAGAAGTAGCGGTTGCCTTCCTTGGAGGGGGTGCTGAAGCGTTCGACGTTCCAGATTTCGGTGAGGCGTTTTTCGATCTGTGCGCGTTCGGGGATGGAGGCGAGGTAGGCGGCGGTGACCTTGTTTTGAGCCTCGACCCAGGTGGTGGTTTGGGGGGAGTGGTCGTCTTCGAGCCAGCGGTAGGGATCGGGGACGGGGACACCGTGGAGGGTGTCGGTGTGGTCGGTGGGGCGGGAGTCGGGATAGGCGGGGGAGATGGGGTCGCCGAGGGCGGGGAGGGTGACGAGGGCGAGGAGGAGGAGGCGCATGGGGGGAGTTAGGCAGATGGAGGGGAGAGAGTCCAGAGTCCGGAACCCGGAGGGGAGACTGATGAGGGGGGGGCGGGGGATGGGTTTGGACCACTGACCGCACTGATGTTCACGGATGAGGAAAGGGGAGGGAATGTCGAAGGAGTGGATTTCTGTTTGAACCTTCAGGTCCGGTGAATCCTCCGACTCGTGGAGGGCAGCCTGTTGGAAGCCACGAATTGGGTGTGCCCTCGTTGGTTCGGTGTCTTAAACTCTTTGTCGGAGGACGTAAACACGACGGGTATTTCCTGGCGAAACAGTGGAATCAGTGGTCAAAAAGCCGTTCAGGGGTCCTCGGTGAAGCGGTGGAGTTTGGCGTTCCACTCGCGGCGTTTCTTTTTTGTCATGCGGCCCTGGTCGCCTTCCTGGCGGCGGAGGCGTTCTTCCTGGAGAGCGGCTCTTTTTTCCTGGGCGGCGGCGAGGACCTCGGGGGGGGTGTGGTCGAGGTAGGCTTCGCGGGCGAGGGGGGCGGAGACGCGTTTGTCGAGGAGGGCGATGACTTCGATGAGTCGTTTGTGGGTGCCGTCGGGGGCGGGGATCTCGAGGGGCAGGCCCACGCGGATCATGGTGGAGGGTTTGAGGGGCGTGCCGCTACGCTTGATCTTGCCGGCGGCGCATTCCTTGGCGGCGAGGCTGCGGGTTTTGAAAAACCGCGCGGCCCAGAGCCACTTGTCGATGCGGACCGAGTCGGGCATGGAACCGCTACTTGACGACCTCCTGACCGGCCTCCTGCCAGGCGAGGTAGCCGCCGTCGAGGTGGTAGATTTTTTTGAAGCCGAGCTTCTTGAAGGCTTCGAGGGAGGAGGTGGAGCGACTGCCGGAGCGGCAGTGGACGAGATAGGGTTGGTCCTTGTCGAGTTTGGCGATGGCGCCCTCGAAGTCGTCGCCGGTGAAGCTGACGTTGGTGGCGTCCTTGAGGTGGCCCTTGGCAAATTCGGCGGGAGTGCGGACGTCGAGGATGACGGGTTTCTTGTCCTTGTCGTCGGTGGTGAGGAGTTTGGCGGCGGCCTTGGCGTCGAGGTGTTGGACGGGGTCGGCGGCTTTGTCTTCCGGCTCGGCGGAGAGGAAGGTGGAGCCGACGAAGAGGGCGAGGATTGGGAGGAGGAGTTTCATGGGGCGGAACGGTAGCATGGGTTGGGGGGAGGGCAATGCGGGATTGGGGGGCGAGATGGCGGTGGAGAGCGGGGAGGCCGTCGCCGTTACCCCGGCAGGGTGGGGAGGTCCCGGGGGATCTTGGACCATGGTTGAAGCCATTCGCGTTGTGCCCGGTCCCCGGCAGGGACCCGTGGAGGGGCTCAGGGACAAGGAAGAGGACCTTCGTGCTTGTGGGTTGAATTGGCTGGGGCTTCGGACAAGGCTCCGGGCATGGCAGGGACGGATCGGATCATTGTGGTGGGGGGCGGGGCGGCCGGCTTTTTCGGGGCGATCGCGGCAGCGGAGGCGGGGGCGGGGGAGGTGCTGATCCTGGAGCGGGGGGCGACGGTGTTGGGGAAGGTAAAGATTTCGGGCGGGGGGCGCTGCAATGTGACCCATGCGTGTTTCGATCCGCGGGAGTTGGTGCGGCATTATCCGCGGGGGGAGAAGAGCCTGATCGGTCCGCTGCATCGCTGGCAGGTGGAGGACACCGTGGCGTGGTTTGCGGAGCGGGGGGTGGCGTTGAAGACGGAGGGGGACGGGCGGATGTTTCCGGTGACGGACTCCTCGCAGACGGTGATCGATTGTCTGACCGGTGAAGCGCGGAAGCTTGGGGTGCAATGGCGGACGCGGTGCGGGGCGAAGGCGATCGGGGTGCGAGAGGGTGGAGGGTTTGTGGTGGAGACGACGGAGGGCGAGGTGCTGGAGGCGCGGTGTGTGTTGATGGCGGCGGGCGGGGTGCGCAGTGCGGAGGCGCGGCGGCCGGTGGAGGAGTTGGGGCATGTGGTGGAACCGCCGGTGCCGTCGTTGTTCACCTTTCACATCGAGGATGAGCGCTTGGCGGGGCTGTCGGGGGTGTCGGTGCCGGAGGTTTCGGTGCAGGCGATGGGGGTGGAGAGCAGCGGACCGATTCTGGTGACGCACACGGGGGTGAGTGGGCCGGCAGTGTTGAAGTTGTCGGCGTGGGGGGCGCGGGTCTTGGCGGAGGCGGATTACGCGTTTGAGTTGGTGATCGATTGGACGGCGGGGCGGGGAGCGGGGGCGGTGGAGGAATGGATGACGGCGCAGCGGGAGAAGCACGGAGCGCGGAAGGTGATGGGGCGGTCGCTGGTGGACGGGCTGCCGCGGCGTTTGTGGGAACGGCTGTGCGGGGCGGCGGGGATCGGTCCGGAGCAGACTTGGGCGGGGGTGCGCAAGGAGCAGACACAGCGGCTGAGCGAGGAGTTGTTGTGCGGACGCTTTGCGGTGCGCGGGAAGAGCTTGAACAAGGAGGAGTTCGTGACCTGCGGAGGGGTGCGCTTGAAGGAGGTGAATCTGAAGACGATGGAGAGCAGGTTGGTGCCGGGGCTGTATTTCGCCGGGGAGGTGCTCGATGTGGATGGAGTGACGGGCGGGTTTAATTTCCAGGCGGCGTGGACGACGGGGCGGATCGCGGGGGAGGCGATGGGATGCGGAATGCGGATTTCGGATTTCGGAATTTGAACCGCGAATCGTCTTCACTCTCCGAGCTCCGCCGAGTCGAGATGGACGCGATTTTTCGCGAATGGGGCTCTTGGTTAGGGGGGATCAATCGTCCTTTGCTCGAACGTCCCGTTCTCCCCCGGAGTTGGGCTCAGGGTCGAGGGATTCGATGTATGTTGCAGGGATAGGGAATGGGTCGAAGGGGATGTAGTTTTTCGCTTCGTCATCCAGGTTGGCCCAGTGCCCAACGCTATCGGCAATATCCTGAAGCCGTCTGGCCTGTTCTGGTGAAACCTCCCCGTGACCCCAGTATTGTGGCGCACCAGTCTCGATGGCCCTTCGACAAAGCTCAGGCACCAAGTATTCGGTGCCGATCAGCCATCCAGCACAGTAGCAATCCTCAGAAAGGTCGCTCATGAGCTGCCCGAGGGAGGTCAGCTTGTCGCTGTATTTCTCGGCTGGCATGACTCCGTATTTCGATGCGATCAGAGACGAGGTCAGGCGACGGGTCGGCAGAGGACGAAGGGGGAGACGACGAGGGATTCGAATTGGGTGTCGGTGTTTTCCCACTGGGAGGCGTGGAGGTCTTCGATTTTGACGAGGTCGCCGGTCTTGAGCCAGGCCTCGACCTGGGTGGTGTTGTTGTCGGCGAGGGCGGCGCCGACGGTGACGAGGGGGAGGGCGGGATCGACGAAGTAGAGGACGCCGGATTTGAAGTGGGGCTGGAGGTAGGACCAGGGGACCACGCCGGTGAACTTTTCGAGTTTCTGGGCGGTGGAGGACTGGTCCTCGCCGAGGATGCCGTAGTTCATTTGTTCGGGTTGGTGGTCGTCGGGGGCGGTCATGGCGGGGGGACAGTTAATCGAGAGTGGCTTCGACGCGGAAGAGGTTTGTGGCGAAGGCGGGGTTTCCGGGGACGGTGAGGAGGAGGGTGGATCCAGTGCCGGGGGTGGAGCCGAGATTGGTCCAGTTGCCGGGATTGGTTGAGCGGGAGACAGTGTAGGTGCGGCCGGGGAGGGAGGGAACGGCGAGGATGGCGCGGTTGGCGAGGTCGGGATCGGGGGTGATGGTGATGGTGAAGAGGGAGTGTCGGTCAAGGGGGTTGGTGAGGGTGATGTTGAGTTCGGCGGCGTTGGATTGGCCGTCATGGTCGGCGTCCTCGTCACCGTCGTTGGTGCCGTTGGCATCGCTGTCGGCGAGGAGGGGGCTTGTGCCGAGGGTGGCTTCGTCGGTGTCGGTGAGGGAGTCGTTGTCGTCGTCGGGATCGGTGAGGTCGGGATCGCCGTCGCGATCGGTATCGAGGAGGAGGGTGAGGGAGACGTTGTCGATGGCGATGCCCTGGTGGGGGGCGGCGGGGGTGACGAGGGACTGTCCGGGGTTGAGGGTGCCGGGGGTGTGGACCTGGCCGGTGAATTTGGTCCAGAGGAGGTTGCTGCTCTCGGAGCCTGTGCCGGTGAGGCCGATGGCGTCCATGCCGATCGCCGTGGAGTCATTGGACTGGGTTTGGCCGATCTCGGTGGAAATGAGGCCATTGGCCGGGCCGGAGGTGGCGGTCAGGGTTCCTTCATAGGAAAGGAAGTGGAGGAGGGTGTTGGTTCGGGTATCGACGATGGCGAATCCGTCGGGAGGATTGCCGTTCTGAATGCTGGAGGGGAAGAGGGCGTAAAGTTGGTAGCCGTTTATTTGTGAGCCCGGGGTGAAGGCGGAGAGGAGGGCGGAGTCGTAGGTGGTGCCGTTACTGCCGGTGTAGAAGTGGAATTCGATGTCGGCGGCGGTGCCGGTGAAGCCGGGGGCGGAGACCACCTCCACGAACTCGCCTTCGTCCTCGCCGATGTTGTCGTAGTGGAACTCGTTGAGGAAGACGTCGGCGGAGGGGGTGCCCGCGCCGATGCCGGGGGTGGCGGTGAAGCGGAGTAGGAAGCTGCTGTTGTCAGGGATGGACAGGTTGGAGAGGATGACGCTGAGGGGCGTGGCGGTGCCGGGGGGGAGGGTGCCGGTGGTGTCGGCGGTGAATTCGAGGGCGCCGAGGAAGAGGGGGATGCCGTCGATGATCAGTTCCACCGACCAGGTGTCGGGACTGCCGCCGGGGAGGACGCCCCATTGTTCGGCCTGGTAGGCGAGTTGGAGGGCGACGATGGGAGTGCCGGTGTTGTTGTGGTATTGGGCGGTGAAGGTGGTGGTGGTGCCGCCGCTGAGGAGGCCGAGGGCGCTTTCGGAGGTGCCGAAGGCGTATTTGCCGGGGGAGTTGGCGGTGCCGTCGTCGGTGCCGAGCCAGTTGTCGGCGGGGTCGGAGGTCCAGTTGGGTGGGTCGGCGGTGCCGGTTTCGGTGTCGAATGCCTCGAGGATCGTTCCGGTGGGGGAGGTGAAGGCGTATTGGGGGACGTCGATTTCGTCGGCGAGGATGAAATCGGCGAAGATCGCGAAGTGATCGGAGGCGAGGGTGGAGGTGGGGTCGTTGAGAGGGCTGCCAGATTTCGGGAGGCCGGTGTTGTTGGAGGCGTCGAGGTTGGAGCGGTAGATTTCGGAGCCGGTGTTGGTGAGGGCGGGGCTGGGGAGGATGAAGTCGATGGTGGTGTCGCCAAACTCGAATGTATAGGGATCGCCGTTGAGGTCACGGGGATCGAGGGCGACGAGGTTGTAGGGAGCGGGGAAGTAGAAGTCGGGATCGATGGAGTAGGAGATGGGCAGGGCGATTTCCGTGCCGCGTTTCCAGGTGCCGGGCATGCCGTTGGTGGGTTCGGAGGTGAAGGTGTCATTGAAGTCGGAGAGGTTGAAGTCGCCGAGGATGATGACGTTGTCGGTGGCATCGAGGCCGTTGTTGGCGAGGTATTGTCCGACCCGGGCGAACTCCACGGCGCGGCGGAAGCGGTTGGCGGGGCCGGTGGCGGATTTGGCGTGGAGGGTGAGGACGGTGGCGGGTTGGGCGGCACCGGGGACATCAATGAGCACGGCGGGCATGACGCGGGTGACATCTTTGGCGGTGCCACCGCCGGGGCCGACGGAACCGATGGAGTCGAGGTAGGCGGCGGAGCCGATGTCCTCCATGTCGAGGATGGGGTAGCGGGAGAGGATGGCGTTGCGCAGGCTGAAGTCGAAGGCACCGCTGCTGGTGGGGATGTAGACGTGGACGGGGTCGAAGCCGAGGTCGGTGGCGAGGGAGTGGACATCGGAGCTGGTGCCGCCGTTGGTGCCGCCGGCGATGTCGGCATTGGCGAGTTCCTGCAGGCAGACGACATCGGCATCGATGCGGCGGAGGATGTCGCGGACGGAGTTGTAGTCGATGGTGCCCGGATTGTTGAGGGCCTCGGTGACGTTGCCGTGAAGGTCGCGGTTGGCTTCGATGTTGAAGGTGACGATGCGCAGGGGGACGGCGAAGACGCTGCCGACCAGGAGGTGCAGGGCGAGGAGGACCTGGGGGAGGGAGGAGGGCATGCGGCGCGGGATACTAAGGGAGCGGGGAGGGGGCGTCCATCGTGGAACGGTGGGGGATGGAGTTTGAAGCGCTGATTCCACTTGTTTCGGCGGATTTGAGGATGAGTTTGTGGGCCCACCGGGAGGATTCATGCTGAGGAGGGCGAGAGAGGGAATCACGGTCCCTCCCAAAAAAAATCCCCGCCGTCCGCGGCTGCGGAAGGCGGGGACTGGTCGGGGGCCCCGATCGGGGGGGCCGCCATCAGATCACTCTTTGGTCTTCTCTGTGTCCTCCTCGGGCTCTTTGGCCTTGGCCTTGCCTTTTCCGAGGGCGACCACACGGAATCCGTAGTTCGGCCACTTCGCGCTTTGGACATCGTAGCGCGTGCCCGCGAGCAGGTAGCCGGCGTGGTCATTGAGATAGAACGAGCCGCCGCGCAGGCCGACCTGGTTGCCTGACATGGTCTCGTTGTATTCCCACATGTTGCCGTTCTGGTCGAAGGTGCCCCAGGGGCTGGGTGCCGACTCGTAGCTGCCCACCGCGGTCGGCCCATCTGAGTTGAGGTTGCACTTCGGGGAGTCGCCACCTTTCACGGCATAGGACCAGTAGCCAGCCCCATCCGGCTTCGAGGGATCGAAGTAGGCGGCCTTGTACCATTCGTTTTCGGTGGGGATCGCCCATTTCAGGGTGTCGCCCGCCGCGAGGGCCGCGTGATCCGGAAGGGTGACCCGCCCGGAGCTGAACGTGTAGGCCCCCTGCTCGGTGTCGCCGCTGCCGCCGCCGTTCGACAGCCAGTTGGCAAAGCGGGCGCCGGACTCCCATGTCACAAAATTCACGGGCATTTTTCCCATGCCGTAGCTGATGGTGTAGGTATAGCTGCCCGACTCACCGCTCTGAAAAATGCCGCCGTAGTTGCCGGACATGCGCGAGTCGTAGAGTTGATGAGGGTCTGACTTGGCCGCTCCGTTGAGAAACTGGCAATACTCCTCGTTGGTCACCTCGAATTTGCCGATGGCGAATTCGTACGGGACTGCCCCGTAGCCGGTACTGTCGGCGGAGTTGCCGGGACTGCCCACCTTGACGGTGGCCGGGGGAGGGACCGGGGAGGCGGCGTGGGAGGCGGCGTGGGAGGCGGCGGTCACGGCCAGCAGAAGCCCGAGCGACATGAATTTTTTCGTCATATTAATTTATTTGGTTGGGTGATCACCGCATCAACCGACCGCCCGCGCGGCAGGAGGCCTGTGACCGACTCGGATACGGGACCGTCCCGTCTGTCTTGTCTCTCATTTTTCGGAAATTTCCGGGGAGGAGGAATTCCAGCCTGATCGGGGCCATGCCGGGACGGTCCCCTTGCCGATTGGTGGTCGGGGGCGACTTTGCTCCTGTCATTGCCAGAAATTCGGGCCATCCTCCGTAGTCATTCATCAAACCACCCCATGAAGATCCCTGCCCGTCCCGCGGCCTTCCCCTCCTCCCTCGCGGGGCTGGCCCTCCTCCTGCTCGTTGGCGGCACCGCCGCCAAGGGCGCCCCGATCGACCTGACCAAGGAAACACCCGACAAGACCAGCAACAGCTACAATTTGGGGCCCACCGGGGCGCTCGGCTGGATGCATGTCGAGGGGGGGATGACCGAGCAAAGCCGCCAGATCCTCGTCACTTCGGTCGAGAAGAACTCGCCCGCGGACGGCGAACTGGAGGTGGGCGACGTCATTCTCGGTGTATTCGGCAAGCCCTTCACGGAAGACGCGCGCCGGGGCTTCGGCCTCGCCATCGGGGAGGCCGAGACGGAGGAGGCCCGCGGCATCCTGCCGCTCACCGTCTGGCGCAAGGGCGGGAAGGTGAACGTCATCGTCAAGCTGCAAGTCCTCGGTGCCTACAGCGACACCTCCCCGTATAGGTGCCCCAAGTCGGCAAGAATCCTCGAACAGGGCCTCGCCGCGATGGTCAAGAACCTCGGCAAGGAGAACCGCCTTCACATCAACGAGCTGGCCCTCCTCGCCTCCGGCCAGGACAAGTATCTCGACCTGGTCCGCAAGTCCGCGCGGGAGGTCGCGGATGGCACGCCCGAGGTCGAGGCGCTCTGGAAGGACTCGAACCACGGCGGCATGCGCACCTGGAACCACGGCTACAACAACCTGTTTCTCTGTGAGTATTTCCTCGCCACCGGGGACAAGGCGGTCCTGCCGGCCATCCGCTCCTACACAACCACCATCTGTCGCGGGCAGGGGCATTTCGGCACCTGGGGGCACGGCTATGTCCCGCCCGGTCCCGACGGCGGGCTGCACGGTCCGGTCCCCCCCTACGGTCCTGTGAACGCCACCGGCCTGCCCTGCCTGCTCTCCCTGGTGCTCGCGGAGAAATGCGGGGTGGAAGTGCCTGAGCTCAAGCCTGCCATTGCCCGTTCCAACTCGTTTTTCGGCTACTACGTCGGGAAGGGAGCCATCCCCTACGGCGAGCACCGGCCCGGCGAGGTGCATGACGACAACGGCAAGACCTCCCTCGCGGCGATGGCCTTCGCGCTGCAGGGACGGAAGACCGAATCGCAGTTTTTTTCGAAGATGGTGACCGCCTCCTACGAGTCCCGCGAATGGGGTCACACCGGCAACGGCTTCAGTTACCTCTGGGGCCCCGTTGCCGCGAACTGTGGCGGACCAAAGGCCATGGTCGCCTTCATGAAGGAGCTGCGCTGGTATTACGACCTTGCGCGGCGCTGGGATGGATCGTTTGTCAACGTGGGGACCGGAGGAGGTGTCGCCAGCAGCTACCACGGCATGCTCGGTGCCACCGGCTGCTACATGCTTGGTTACGCCGCGCCTTTGAAGAAGATCCACCTCACCGGCCGTGAAGCCGACCCGCAGCTTTGGCTTAGTGATGCCGACATCGCCGAGGCCATCGCCGCAGAGCGCTGGCTTGGCGACAACGCTTACTCCAAGAGGACCATCGGGCAGCTTCTGGAGGGCCTCGCCAGCTGGTCACCGTTCGACCGGGCCCGCTCGGCCCAGGAGCTGGGAAAGCGACCGGATGAGGTCCTCCCGCAGTTGATTGAGATGACCAAGGGCTCCAATCCCAACGCGCGGCTCGGAGCCGTGGCGGCCATCGGCCGGCTCCGCGCCCGCGCCATTCCCGCCCTCGACACCCTTGCGGGGCTGCTCAATGCTGAGGACCGCTGGCTGCGCGTCCAGACCGCTGAGGCTCTCCGCGCCATCGGACCGGATGCCAAGGCGGTCCTTCCGCAGATGCTCAAGGCCGCCGCGGTGAAGGACGAGACCGACCAGATGCAGTTCGCGGTCGGCGCGCTGGCCTACGCCCTCTTCTACCCCGGCGGAGCCTATGGACCGAGGGGCATCCTGGCCGGGTCGATCGAGGACATCGATAAGGATCAGCTCTACCCGGCCATCCGCGCCGTGGCAACCAACCCCGACTCGGCCGCCCGGGGCTGCCTGCGCTCCACCTACGCGCTCTTCACCCTCGAGGACGCCCAGGCCCTCGCCCCCGAGATGGTTGACAGCATCGAGAACATGGCCGCCGCCAACACGATGTTTTCCAAAGGTGTGCGCCTGGCCGGCATCCAGGCCATGGCCCGCCTTCACATCGCGGAGGGCATCCCGCTCACCATCATGATGATGAACCTGCAGGACTGGGGCAAGGGATACATCATTCAGACCTCCCTCGAGGTCCTCCGGCAATACCGCGGTGCGGCGAAGTCGGCCCTCCCACAGCTCAGGGAAATGGAAGTCGCCTTCCGCAAGATGCCCAAAGAGCATGAGCAGCTTGTGGCGGTCATCTCCCTCATCGAGAATGACGCCGACCCGCCCAAGCTCGTCAGCCTCCAGGAGCACCTCCGCAAGTAACTCCTCCCCCCGCCTTGTCTTCCCGGTCCACATTGGCAAAAGATTCCTTCAACGGGGACGGTAATAGAACCCGACTCTGGGAATCCAGACACACCACAAACAAGAAAACACACTGGACATGAATCAATTCGCAAAACTCGGAAGAATCGCAGCCCTCGTGGGCCTCGTGGCCGGATCGACCAGCTCGTTCCATTTGCAAGCCGCAGAGCTGCCCGTCAAGGAGGGCCAGAAGATCGCCTTTATGGGCGACTCGATCACCCAGGCCGGAGCCGGCCCCGACGGCTACGTCACTCTCGTGATCCGCGGGCTTGAGGCGGCCGGCGTCAAGACGATGGCGATCCCCGCCGGCATCAGCGGCCACAAGTCGAACCAGATGCTGGAGCGGCTCGACCGCGACGTGCTGAGCAAGAAGCCCCAGTGGATGACCCTGAGCTGCGGCGTGAACGACGTCTGGCACGGCGCGAACGGCGTGCCGCTCGACCAGTATAAGGAGAACATCACCAAGATTGTCGATCAATGCCAGGCCGCGGACATCCAGGTGATGATCCTGACCTCCACCATGATCGGGGAGGACGAGCCCAATGCGAACAACCAGAAGCTGGCCGGGTACAATGAATTCCTGCGGGAGCTCGCCAAGGAGAAGAGGTGCCTCCTTGCCGACCTCAATGCCGACATGCAGGCCGAAATCGCGAAGGCCGGAGCCGACAAGAAGGGCAACCTCCTGACCACCGACGGCGTGCACATGAACCCCGCCGGCAACAAGATGATGGCCACCGGCGTCCTGAAGGGATTCGGCCTGAGCGCCGAGCAGCTCAAGAAGGCTCAGGAAAGCTGGGGAAAGTAAGTATCCATCCGTCGGATCCACAGCGCGGAGGGGCTTGAAACGCTGCGGCAGCTCCTTGCCATCGCGGTCGGTGGAGAATCCTGGTCGGGCGTTCTGGGAATGGCCGGACACCGACCAGCACCGCTTCGCGTGCCCAAGTTTCGGGCCTTGGACGACGACCATGAAACTTCCGATGAAAAGCCTCATGCTGGTTTTTTCTGTGGCCTTGTTTCTCGCGCCCCGGGGAATGGCCGATGTGCGGTATTCCGGCTGGGAGCACTCCGGACCGCTTTGGATCCAACACCACGCCGGAGGGTGCAAACCTGCCGGCCGGGGCGGTGGTGGTGGGGTGGTGGTGGGGGTGCGGGAGTTTTCGGAATCTGCTTTTGGTGGGAGCCTTACTTGGGGATTTCGTTGAGGGTGTAATAACACTCCTTGTGCCAAGGCTCCTCGCCGTCCTTGGAGCGGACTCCGGGGGCGTTGAGTTGGTGCACATGGCCCTCGACGAGGCCCTTGATCTTGAGGCGGACGGACTTCTTGTCGGCTCCGACCACGGCGTCCGTGATCTCGGGTGTGGCCTGATCGACCTCCGGACTGCCGTAAGCGGCCTGGTAAATGTAGGTCCATGCCTGCATCGAGTAAGAGGCCTTGTCGCCGGCGGTCTTGGGATCGACCTCCTTGGTGAAGGTCAGCTCGAAGCCGTCGGGCTTTGCGCGCATCTCAACTATTTCGAACGGCACCTTTCCGGTCCAGCGGGTCCGCTCGAAGCTGAATGGCAGACCACCGGATGCGCCCCATCCGCGGTTGGTGGTCCCCACGAAGAGGTCCCCCCGGTCGCTGAGACGCAGGGGCACGATGCCGGAGCGGAAGCCCTCGAGGAAGTGCCACACGGCCCCCTGGTAGACGCCGTTCACCTTCTCGAGAAAAATGCGCTGCACCTGCGAGGCGGTCTGCTCGCCGACCAGGACCTGTCCGGCGAAAGGGCCGAACCTGCCCTGGGAATGGTCCCAGATGACCCCCGAGGGCGAGTTGCCGACCTTCCCGTGCGGAAGAATCACTGCGGGCGGAACGAGTTCCGGGATGCGCATGCGCTCCGTTGCGATGCGGGACTTGTCCTGCGGATCAAGGGGCCGCTTGCCCATGTTGGGGGCCATGTCGTAAAACTTGTTGCCGCTCGGATTGCCCATAAAGCCGCCGGGCTGGAGGAACTTGAGCGAGGAGGACCCGTTCCAGACGCCCTGGTTGTCGCAGTAGAAGACGTCACCGGCCGAGTTGAAGCCGATGCCGCCCGGCGAGCGAATGCCCGAGCAGGTCGGGATCGCCTTGCCTTCGGGGGTGATGCGGAAGCACCAGCCGCGCCACGGCGAGTTGGCATTGAAGGAGCCCGTGAGGCAGAGGGTCACCCAGATATTGCCCTCCTTGTCGGGGTCGCTCCCGAAGGCATACTCGTGATAGTCGCCATTGATCGCCCATGGCGCGCCCAGCGTGCGGAATTCGTCGGCGCGGCCATCTCCGTCGGTGTCCCGCATGCGGGTGACCTCGGGACGCTGGGTCAGGGTAAACCATCCGTCCTTGTAGGACATCCCGAGCGGTTCGTGCAGCCCGGAGGCGAAGCGGCTCCAGGTCACCTTGCTGAGGTCGTCGCCGGAAGCACCCTTGCAGATCCAAATCTCCCCGCGGCGGGTGCCGAGGGCCACCGTGTCGCTGTCGATGATGGCGATGGAAGAGCCCTCCATCACCTCGCCGGGAGGCAGGGGGATCTCCTCGCGCTTGTAATAATCGTCCGCCTTCGCGGGAAGGACGGCCAGAAGCAGGAACAGCGGAATGATGCGCATGGTGTGGGAGCCGTTCGGGGGTTAGTTCCAAGAATACCGGAGGTTGATGAGATTGTCGCCCTTCTTGAGGTTCAGCGGGATGATGAGTTCGTTGTCGTGGCGCACGAAGGGCGTGCCGACGGTGCCGCGGCCGACCTCGACGGTTCCCTGGTCGCCAAGTGAGAAGGAATTCCCCCCGAGGTCCTTCACGGCGAGGCCGCTGGCGGCGCGGAAGAACATGCGCGCCGGGGCGTTGCCGGATACGGTGATCGTGATGGCCCGCTGCATGCCAAACTTGTTGCCGCCGATGAGCGGTGCCGGCTTGTCCTCGATCTTTAGTCCGCCGAGCGTGTAGTAGAAGGTTGGCTCCTGCCGCTTGTTGAACTTGTAGCCGTTGAAGTGGGGTTTGAGGGCCTCCTCGTAGTCCCCGGGCCATGCGGATGGCTGGCTCTCGAGGGTCGCGAAGGCCGGACCACCGTTCACCTTGATGACCCGCTCGCCGGCCGGCGGCTGGTTCCCCTGCCCGCGGTCCACCCAGTGCCTCTTCCCATCCATGAAATTGCCCGTCCAAAGCAGGTCCAGGCTCATGGTGTCGGCGCTGAAGGCGAGGTTCACCCCGCCGAAATAGCCCACTCCGATGGCCCTTGGAGTGGTTCCCTCGATGAAATTGCGGTAAATGACGGCCTCGTTGGCCGGTGGGACGATCGGGATGCCGACCGCGCCCCCGGCTGCCCCGCCCTGGTGGACCTCCTCGGAGAGCGGCAGCCAGCCACTGATCCCCGGGCCGGCCATGGCCAGTGAAATCCCGTGGGGGCCGCTCTGGTTGTAATACTCGATGCGGATGGCGCGGTCGCCCTTGGCGAGCTGCGCCTTGCCTTCCTGCGCGCGGCCCATGGGGCCGCTGCTGTTGATTTCAACGACGGTCTTGCCATCGATCACGACCCGGGAGCCGTCGTCCGAATCGAGCCGGAATGAGTAAGTGCCATCATTGGCGACCGGGAGCTTGCCCTGCCACACGATCCCGAAATTCTGGTCCTTCCCGGCCTGCATGGACGAAATCCTGCCCCGCTTTTCCTCCTCCACCGCAAGGGACTTCAGCTGGGTGAAGTCCGGGAGGTTGCTCCAGGAACCCTCGTAAACATTTGAGAGCAGGTCCTTGATCGGCACGGCACCCGCCGGCACCTCGGCCGGAGAGGCTCCCTTGGTGTCCAGGGGATACCTGTTCAGCAGGTCTTCCGCCGTCCACATACCGCGCTCCCCGGAACTCTTCCGCTGCTCCTGGACCATCGCCACTGTCACGGCCTCCTCCTTGTTTCCAAAAGACTGGCGCACGTAGGTGGTGATGGCGGCGATCTGCTCGTCGGTGAGCTGTGCGCCATGGGGCGGCATGGCCAGGTTGTAGGTCGGGTTTGCGGCATGCGGTGAGGGCACCGTGATCTCGCCGATCAGGCCATAGAGGACCACCTGCAGCATGCGGTCGGCCTTGCCTTGGACCCAGGCGCTCTGGGCAAGGGGAGGAAACTGTCCCTGGTTCGCACCGGTGCCGTCCGGGGCGTGACACGCGCTGCAGTAGGTTTCAAATTGAACCTTGCCGTCCTCTGCGCCGGCAGCTCCGGCGACCAGTAGCGCCCCTAGTGTGGGAATAAACCAAGTCCTCATGCGTGTGGAGCCTTTACGGGTGCCTCGACGGAATCTGACAGGATTGCGAACAATTTTCCAGTTTGCACCATTCCACAATGAGCTAGGCTGGGCCCACCAAAAGATCGTCGGGGGTCTTCAGGAGATTCATGGAGAATATGGAGCTACAGACACTTGGAAGAACTGCGTGTTCCGGGAGGGCGTGCCGGGCCCGTCTTTCAGTCCCCGCAGTGGTGCTGGCGGTATTGGTCGTCCTGCCGTCGGCTCCGGACGCCTGCGGTGCGGAGATTGACTTCAACCGGGACATCCGGCCGATCCTGTCCGAGCACTGTTACGCCTGTCACGGACCTGATTCCAACAAGCGGAAGGCGGAGCTGCGGTTGGATGTGAAGGAATCCGCCTTCGGCGAGGCGGAGTCGGGCGAGGTGGCGGTCGTCCCGGGGGATCCGGATCACAGCGAACTTGTGCGGCGGATCACCGCGATGGATCCGGACGACCTCATGCCGCCGCCCAAGGAGTTGAAGCAGCTCAAGCCGGAACAGGTGGAATTGCTGACCAGGTGGGTGAAGCAGGGGGCGCCGTGGACGGGCCACTGGGCCTTCGAAAAAATCGGCCCGGTGGAGGTCCCGGCGGGGGCGAAGAATCCGATCGACGCCTTCGTGGGGGCGCGGCTCGCGAAGGCGGGGCTGACGCCCGCGCCCGAGGAGGAGGCGGCGCGCCTGCTCCGCCGAGTCTCGCTCGATCTCACCGGTCTGCCGCCCGGCATGGCCGAGGTGGACGCATTCATCGAGGCATCGGCGCACGACCGGGATGCGGCGCTTTCCGTGGCGGTCGACCGGTTGCTGGCCTCGCCGCACTTCGGCGAACGCCTGGCGGTGCCCTGGCTGGACCTGGCGCGCTACGGAGACACGAGCGGCTACCACAACGACTCCCTGCGGGACATGTGGCTGTGGCGGGAATGGGTGATCAACGCGTTCAACGCGAACATGCCCTTCGATCGGTTCACCATCGAGCAGCTGGCCGGCGACCTGCTGCCCGACGCGACGATCGACCAGAAGATCGCCTCCGGGTTTCACCGCAACGTCATGACAAGCGACGAGGGAGGGCTGATCGACCAGGAGGATCTGAATCTCTACGTCGTGGACCGGGTCGCGACGACGGGCGTGACGTGGCTGGGCATGACGGTGGCGTGTGCCCAATGCCACGACCACAAGTAAGATCCCATCACGCAGGAGGATTTTTACCAGATTTACGCGTTCTTCCACAATGTGCCGGAGAACGGGAAGGACGGCGTGCGCGACCGGAATCCGAAGCCCGCCCTGCAGGTGCCGTCGCCGTCGCAGGCCGCCGAACAGACGCGGCTCGCTGCGGAGGTCGGCGCGGCTGAGAAGCGCCATCAGGAGATCGAGCAATCGTTGTCAGCCCGGCAGGCCGGATGGGAGAAGGAGCTGGCTGTGGAGACCGTCGTCGAACCCAACGGTCCGGTGGTGCGGTTTCCGTTCGACGGCGATGGCAATGGAACAGGAGACGACGGCCGGAAATGGGAGGGGGCGCCGAAGGGCGAATCGGAATTTGGCGAGGGCATCCTGGACAGGAGCTATCGCGTGCAGAAGAAGGGCTGGACCGAATACGGTGGGATCTTCGACTTCGAGAAGGACCAGCCGTTCACGGTCTCGGCCTTGATGCGGCTCGATTCGAAGGGTGGTTCTCCCTTTGGAAAGATGGAAAGTGAGGGGGATCTGAAAGGCTGGGATGTGGAATTCAACGGGACCAAGCCGAGCTTCCACCTCAGCAGCAAGCTGGCGGCCAACGCGATCCATGTGCAATGCGAGCGCGACCTGCCGGGCAACCGGTTTCTGCTGCTCACGGTGACCTACGACGGATCGGGAAAGGCGGCGGGGGTGACGATCTATGTGGACGGGGTGCCGGAGAAGTCCAGGATCGTCAGCGACACGCTGACTGGATCGACCAAGACCGCCGAGCCGTTCAGCGTGGGACGCCGTGGGAGTGCGGGTCCCCTGTTTCAAGGCTGGCTGGACGAGCTTCGGGTTTATTCCCGCGCGCTCGGGGCGGAGGAGGTCGCGGCACTCGCGGCCGGCATGCTGACCACCGTGGCTGCGACGCCGGACGACAAGCGCAACAACGAGCAGAAGGGGCACCTGCAGCGGCTCTACCGGGAAACCAAGGCCCCAGATTTCACCGACGCACGGAAGCAACTGGATGAGCTGAAGAAGAAAAGGGACGAACTGGAAAGGGCGATTCCCAACACGATGGTGATGGTGGAGATGGAGAAGCCGCGGGACACCTTCATCAAGGTGCGCGGGCAGTATGACAAGGACGGGGAGCAGGTGTCGGCTGCCGCTCCGGCATTCCTGCCGCAGATCCCCGCCCACGAGGACGGCAGTCCGCTCAACCGGCTCGATTTCGCACAGTGGCTCGTCTCCAGAGACCAGCCCCTCACGGCACGCGTAACGGTGAACCGCTGGTGGGCGATGCTGTTCGGCACCGGTCTCGTGAAGACCACCAATGATTTCGGCTCGCAGGGCGAGTGGCCGAGTCATCCGGAGCTGCTGGAATGGCTGGCTGGCGACTTCCTGGCGGACTGGGACACGAAGCGCGTGCTGAAACAGATCGTGATGAGCGCAACCTACCGGCAGTCATCGCGGGTTTCACCGGAGCTGCTGGAGCGTGACAGCGAGAACCGGCTGCTGGCCCGCGGCCCCCGCCAGCGGCTCGATGCCGAGATGATCCGCGACAACGCCCTCGCGATCGCGGGGATCCTGAACGGGAAGATCGGCGGCAAAAGCATCAAGCCGCAGCAACCTCCCGGCACCTGGGAAATCAACGAGATGGGGGGCTACAATTACGACAAGTCCACCGGCGACGACCTCTATCGGCGCGGACTCTACGTCTATTGGAGGCGCTCCACGGTGTATCCGTCGTTCATCACGCTGGACGCACCGACGCGCGAGTTCTGCACGGCGCAGAGGGCCAGGACCAGCACGCCGCTGCAGTCCCTGGTGCTGATGAATGATTCCGTCTTCGTGGAAGCTGCCGGGGCCTTTGCACAGCGCATCCTCCGGGAGGGGGGCGCGGACAACGCCGCGCGGCTGAGATTTGCCTGGAGGACGACGCTGGGCCGCCCGCCGACGGTGGAGGAGGCGGGGATTCTCGCCCGGACCCTCGATCTCCAGCTGGCCCACTATGCGCAGGAGAAGGACGCCGCGGCCGCCCTGGTGAAGGTCGGCGACTTGGCGCGGCCGGACGGCTTGGATGACGTCGAACTGGCCGCCTGGACCGCCGTCGCCAACGTGCTGCTCAATCTCAACGAGACGATCACGAACTGAACCATGGACCCCTTCGCATCCTCCTTCCGGCAGGCGCTTGCCCGGCGCACGTTTCTCAAGCGAAGCACGACCGGGCTCGGGGCGCTGGCGCTGACATCGTTGCTCGATCCGAAGCTTTTCGGGATGGAGGCGGGGGACGGCGCGGAGGTGCCCGGTGCCCTGCAGCGCCTGCATTTCGCGCCGAAGGCGAAGCGGATCATCTACCTGTTCATGTCGGGTGCCCCGTCCCATCTTGACCTGTTCGACTCCAAGCCGAAGCTGATCGAGATGACCGGCCAGGACTTGCCTGAAAGCGTGCGCAACGGCCAGCGCATCACCACGATGACGAGCGGCCAGTCGAAGCTGCTCTGCGTGGGATCCCCGTTCAAGTTCGCGAAATACGGCAAGAGTCAGATGGACATTTCCGAACTGCTGCCGCACCTCTCGAAGGTCGCGGACGACTGCACCTTCGTGCGCTCGGTGTTCACCGATCCGATCAACCACGATCCGGCCGTGACATTCTTCGCGAGCGGTCATCAGCAGCCGGGTCGGCCGGTGATGGGTGCATGGCTCGCCTACGGGCTCGGCACGGACAACCGCGACCTGCCGTCCTTTGTGGTCCTCACGAGCGGTGGGGGAGGGCAGACGCTGCAGGCGCGCTACTGGGGCAGCGGATTTCTTCCCTCGCAGTATGGGGGAGTGCAGTTCCGCAACGCGGGCGACCCGGTCCTCTATGTGTCGAACCCGGCGGGCATTAGCGCCTCGGTCCGGAGGAATCTGCTCGACGCCACCAACGAACTGAACCGTCTCGCGCTCGGCGAGCTTGGAGACCCCGCCATCGCGGCGCAGATCGAGAACTACGAACTCGCCTTCCGCATGCAGACCAGCGTGCCGGAGCTCACCGACCTCACCAAGGAGCCGAAGGAGATCCTGGAGCTCTACGGTGCCACTCCGGGGCAGCCGAGCTTCGCGAACAACTGCCTGTTGGCGCGTCGGCTCGCGGAGCGCGGCGTCCGCTTCATCCAGCTCTGCCATCGCGACTGGGACCACCACGGCGGCCTGCCCGAGGGACTCGCCCGCAAATGCAAGGAAACCGACCAGGGTGCCGCCGCGCTGGTGACGGACCTGAAACAACGTGGTCTGCTCGATGAGACCCTCGTGATCTGGGGCGGGGAGTTCGGTCGCACCGCCTACAGTCAGGGTGAGATCAAGGCGAACACCTTCGGGCGCGACCACCACCCGCGCTGCTTCACGATGTGGATGGCGGGCGGCGGAATGCAGAAGGGCCTTGTTTACGGCGAGACGGATGACTTCGGCTACAACATCGTCCGGGACCCGGTCCATGTGCATGACCTTCACGCCACCCTACTGCATGCGATGGGGGTGGATCACAAGCGGTTGACCTTCCGGCACGAGGGCCGCGACTACCGGCTGACGGACACCGCGGGGAAAGTGGTGAAACCACTGCTGGCCACGGGCGTCAGTTAGAGGTGCCCCGGACTCCCTAGATGCCGTCATCCCAGGATGGCGCGGACGACGTGCGCTTCCTCCACGCCGGTGAGGCGGGCATTCAGGCCTTGGAACTTGTAGGTGAAGCGTTCGTGGTCGATTCCGAGGCATTGGAGGATGGTGGCATTCATGTCATTGATGTGCACCGGATCGCTCGCGATGTTGTAGCAGAACTCGTCGGTGGAGCCGTGGACATGGCCACGCTTCACGCCCCCGCCGGCCATCCAGAGGCTGAAGCAGCGGCCGTGGTGATCGCGCCCGGTGCCGAGGCCGCCCTGGCTGTAGGTGGTCCGTCCGAATTCCCCGCCCCAGATGACGAGGGTGTCCTCCAGCAAGCCGCGTTGCGCGAGATCCGTGACGAGGGCGGCGGAGGCCTGGTCGGTGTCCTTGCACTGGGCGGTGAGGTGCGGCACGAGGCTCCCGTGCTGGTCCCAGCCACGGTGGAAGAGCTGAATGAAGCGCACGTCGCGCTCGGCGAGGCGGCGCGCGAGCAGGCAGTTGTAGGCGAAGGTCCCCGGCTGGCGGGCATCCTCCCCGTAGAGGGCGAAGGTGCTGGCGGGTTCGTCGGAGAGGTCGATGATTTCCGGCGCGGCCGTCTGCATGCGGAAGGCCATCTCATACTGCGCGATGCGGGTTTCGATCTCCGGGTCGGCGAAGCGCGCGAAGCTGCCGCGGTTGAGCGCCGCGAGGTCGTCGAGCATCTCGCGGCGGGTGCCCCGGTCGAGTCCCTCGGGATCGTGGAGATACAGGACGGGATTCCTCCCGCTGCGCACCAGGACGCCCTGGTGGCTGGAGGGCAGGAAGCCGCTGCCCCAAAGCCGTGAGAAGATCGGTTGTCCGGGATTCTTGCCGTTGCCCTGCGAGAGCATGACGATGTATGCTGGCATGTTGGTGTTCATGCTGCCGAGCCCGTAGCTGGCCCAGGCTCCGACACTGGGCCGCCCCGGGATCTGGGATCCGGTGTTGATCAGGGTGATGCCCGGATCATGGTTGATCGCCTCGGTGTGCATGGAGTTCACCACCGTGATCATGTCGGCGATTCCGGCGGTGTGCGGGACGAGGTCGCTCATCCACGTTCCGCACGCGCCCCTCTGCTTCATAGGGGACACCGGGGCGCTCACCAGGAACTGTTTCTGCCCGGAGGTCATGCCGGTGAGGCGTTGACCACCCCGCACGCTCTCGGGCAGTTCCGTGCCGTGCAGTTTCTCGAGGGAGGGCGAGTAGTCGAAGAGGTCGATGTGCGACGGGCCGCCGGACTGGAAGAGATAGATGACGCGCTTTGCGGTGGCGGCGAAATGCGGGAAGCCGGGGCGTCCGGCATTGGTTTCACCCGCGGCGGCCTCGCCGAGGAGGGTGCCGGCGGCCAGGGCACCCAGTCCGATCCCGGATTGGCCGAGAAAAGCCCGCCGGGAGAGGGCGAAGGAGGAGTTGCTGAGCTTGTCGTTCATCGGAGTGATCATTGCCTCGTCATGGCCTCGTCCATGTTCAGGATGGTGCTGGCCACGAGGGTCCACGCCACCTGTGCGGCGGTGTTTTCGGAGTTGTCCCGGGGAAGCTGGCCCACCGCGAGGAGGGCCAGCGCATCGGGCTCCCGGTTTTCGTAGCTCCGGGTATAGCGGGTGAGGGCGGCGGTGAGGAGGGTTCGTTCCGCCTCTCGCGGGGCGCGTCCGAGGAGTCGGGCGAAGCCCAGATCGATCCCGGCCTCCGGGGATCCGGCCGCCGCCATCACGGAGCCGAGGGCCCGCGCGGCTTCCACGAACTGCGGGTCGTTTTGCAGGACCAGGGCCTGCAACGGCGTGTTGGTGGTGAGGCGGCGGATCGTGCAGGTCTCGCGGCTGGGAGCGTCGAAGACCGCCATGGACGGCGGTGGCACGGTGCGTTTCCAGATTGTGTAAATACTACGTCGGTAGTGGGCCCGCCCGAACCCCGGCAGATACTTCTGGGCGGAGAACCCCTGGGGATAGCCGTAGTGGCTCACCTCCGCCCAAAGGCTGTCCGGCTGCGGGGGAAAGACACTGGGGCCGCCGAGATCGTGGTTCAGCAGTCCGCCCGCCGCGAGGGCCCCGTCCCGCACGAACTCCGCCCCGAGACGAAAGCGCGGTGCCCGGGCCAGAAGCCGGTTGAGTGGATCCACCTCCAGCAGCTCCGGCGTGACGACCGAACTTTGGCGATAGGTCTGCGAGAGGACGATCTGCCGGAGTAGGCGTCGCACATCCCAGCCGCTTTTCACAAAATCTGACGCGAGCCAGTCCAGCAGCTCGGGATGGGAGGGGAACTCGCCCTGTGCGCCGAAGTCCTCCGCCGTTCTCACGAGGCCCGCTCCGAAGATCAACTGCCAGTAGCGGTTGACGATGACCCGGGGGGGCAGGGGATTGGCGGGATCGACCAGCCACTTGGCGAGGTCGAGGCGCGTGAGGGGCTGACCGTCCGCCTTCTCCGGGATCGGCAGGACCACTGCGGGCACGCCTGCGGAAACCTCCTCGCCGGGCTGGTCGTAGGCGCCGCGCGTCAGGATGTGGGTCGGGCGCGGTTTGTAGTTCATCACCATGACGGTGGAGCGTCCCGTGTCGGCGGACTTCCGCAGGACGCGTTCTTCGAGTTTCAGCTGATTGAGGTAGGTCGCGAATGCTCCCGATTTCGCCGCGAAGGCGTTGTTGATCACGTTCCAGTCCGCGGCGGACCGCTTCTCCGGCGCGACGGCGAGGGCTGCGGGAAGCGGACCTTCCCCGGAACCCTGGAGCGCTCCGGAAACGGACCCCCAGGGGCCATCGCCGAGTTTCGCGACCTCGGCCGCCGGTCGCCACTCCGCAGCCTCGTTTTCCGCCGGGGTCCTCGCTTGCCAGTTTTTGTCGGTGGCAAGGTGGGACACCTGTCCGTCCGCCGCCTTGATCGCGAGGCTGAGGATGAGTCCCGCAGGGCTGCCCTTCGCGTTTGTGGCGCGCACATCGAGGACGTTGGTCCCCGCTTTCAGATTACTGACTGGAAACACCTTCGGAGCGGTCCAGTCGTCTGTCGAACCCAGCGTCTCGCCGTTCACCACCACCGTGCAGCCATTGTCGCAGGTGACCCAGAGGCGGGCGCTGCCGGGGGCCGCGGCGAGGTCGAAGGATCGTCGGAAGGCCGCGCTTTCGGAGGTCTCGTCCCCGGATGTCCAGATCCAGGCGGGTGGTTCAGCGGGAAAGACCGGCAGCTCCCCGGACGCCGCCCCGCCGGGGGGCGGGGCCGGACGGAGGCCGAGCTCCCATTCATCCCGCAGGGCCGCCAGAGAGGCCTCGGGCCGGACGCGCAACTGGTTCAGCTCCGCGATGCGGTGCGCCATGTCCTGCTTCACCCGCTCCGGCGAACAGAGCGGCGAGCCGGCCTCCAGTAGCGGGGGGGTGTTGGCATTCGCCGCGCCGTTGCCCGGCTCGCTGCTGGTGTTGAAGAACGCGAAGAACCGGTAGTAATCCCGCTGCAGGATCGGATCATATTTGTGATCGTGGCACTGTGCGCACTTCATCGTCAGGCCCATGAAGACCGTCGCCACCGTGTCCACCTTGTCGGCGGTATAGGTGACCCGGTATTCCTCCGCGATGGTCCCGCCCTCGTGGGTGTTCATGCTGTTGCGCAGGAAGCCCGTCGCGACCTTCTGCTGCTCGGTCGCGTCCGGCAGCAGGTCGCCCGCGAGTTGCTCGACCGTGAACTCGTCGAACCGCTTGTTGGTCAGGAAGGCGTCGATGACCCAGTCGCGCCACACCCACATGTCGCGGTGGTCGTCGATCGAGTAGCCGTTGGTGTCCGCATAGCGCGCGCCGTCGAGCCAATCCACCGCCAGTCGCTCCGCCGCGGCGGGCGATGCCAGCAGCCGGTCGACCTGCTTTTCGTAGGCGTCCGGCTCCGTGCTGGCTGAAAATGCCTCCATGTCCTCCACGGTTGGGGGCAGGCCGGTGAGATCCTGGGTCAGGCGGCGCAGGAGGGTCAGTTTGTCGGCCTCCGGGGACCGCTTCAGGCCGACGGCGGCAAGCCGGGCATCGATGAAGGAATCGATCGACCCCTGTTCCCCCGTCACAACCGGTTGGAAGGCCCAATGCCCCTCGTATTTTGCGCCCTGCTCGATCCACGCCCCGAGCACCTCGATTTCGGCGGTGGAGAGTTCGTGATGGGATTCGGGCGGTGGCATGCGTTCGTCGGGATCCGTCTCCCTGATTCTGGCCCACAGGGTGCTGGCGGCGAGGTCCCCGGGAACGATGGCCTGATGGTCCAGTTTCTTTCCGAGCAGCACGGTGGCGGTCTCTGCGGAATGCAGTTGCAACCCGGCCTTGACCTTCTTCGTGTCGGGGCCATGACACGAAAAGCACTTGTCCGAAAGGATCGGCCGGATATCGCGGTTGTAGCGGACTTCGGCCGCCATCCCGGAAGCGGAAGCTCCCCCCAGCAGGCACCCGGTGAGGCACCAAGTCATGACTTTCCTTGTCCCGATGCGCGGAACCTAGCACGGCGTCCGCTGCATGGCCAGTGACCTTGCGCCCCGCCCGGCTAACCCGAGGGAGGTCGGAACGGTCCTGCCGCCGGGTTCCCCAGCGACGAAGCGAAGGCCTTGAGGTCGAATTGCAAGGCGACCTTGTCCGCAATTCCCTCAATAGCTGGACGAGTCATCCCCCCGCTTCGAGCCCCCGGAGTGCGGAGGCTTGACTCCGCCCGGCGGCAGCTGGCTTGACAGCGCGGGGGAGCAATGTTCACCCAACCTTGCCAGCCATCTCCTCACCCGACGAGCCGCACTTCCAATGTTATGCGCAACTCCTCTCCTCCACACGGGTCAAGCCCCGCCCTTCCCAGGCGGAGTCGAGCCTCCGCACTCCGGGGTGATAATTCGGTAGGCTCTCCACGATGTGTAGAACGGGATCAGTCCTCGCATGATCACATTTTCCGCGCGAAGATCTTTCCGTTAGTCGGGCAAAACCAACCGCCAGAGCAATCCCCGCTCCCGTTACGCCTCCACTTCGCCGCCCTCGCCCTGGCCCTCTGGGCCGGCGGACGGGGTGGTCCGCTTTGAGTGAGCCCGGACATTTTCAATCCCTGTTTGGTTCGAGGCTTGAGGGCTTCAAGACCATACTTATCGGAAAGAACGGTATCGCCGCACTCACTTTCTGCGAGGTGTCGGTGGACAAGGCCGGAACAACGGCAAGGGGAAGCATGAGGGCTGGAATGGCGGCGGAAACCTGCCACCATGACCCCTGCACCCGCATGAAAAAAGGAATTGATGGCGCGGAACTGGCTGGAGGAAGTCAGCACCCGCTGGCCTTGACCCCCGCTGCCACGATCCACCATGAAGTGGTCATTCCACGGAATTTTCGCAACGCTGCTGGCCGGAGCAACGCTGGCAGGCGCGGAGGACGGGGCGGTCCCGCTGTTCCCGGGGTGCGGGTGGAGCTGGAGGAGGGCCAGCCACAGTCCGTGGATCAGCCGATTTTTGCGGGAGCTGGAATTGAGTTTCCTACCGCACCCGCCCGAGGCCGAATTGGTCGCCGGTGCGGATCGGTCGGCCGTCGGCGAAGTCGATTTCGAGCAGCTTTTCGCTGCCCACGTGGCGCCCCTCCTCGTCCTCGAGGGTGGCGACGATCTTGTGGGTGGCGACGTCGATGACATCGCCGCTCGAAGGGTAGGCGTAGTCGCCCTTGATGCTGAAGGTGACCCAACCGGGGTCGTCGCGGAGGGCGACGCTGCCCACCTGTTTGGGAGGCGTCACAGTGGCGTCGAAGATGTCGAAGACAAGCACGCCGTGGCCACCCCATTCGAGATAGTTGCGGATGCCCGGCGCGGCGACATAGAGAAGGCGGGTTTCGGGTTCTGCGGCACCGAGCGGGATCGCCGCCAGGAAGCAGGCAAGGGGGCGCAGGAGAAGTTTCATCATGGTCGGCCGTCATGGTGGCCGATCACGCGCGGATGCCCAGCCCGATCTGCAAGTGCCCTGCCACCTGGGGCCGGACCGTGGTCACCCGGATGAGGAGGTCGATGGGGTTCCGACGGGTGTGGCGTCGGGGAACATGATGATGCTGAGGGAGCTCGCGGTGGCCGGGAACATCGGCGACCGCAAGGAGCTGAACCGAAGCCAGTCCCCTCCGGGGATCGGAGCCAAGGGGCTCGCCGGGCTCACCGCTTGTGACCTTCCCATTGTGCCGACCGGAGCAAAACCTTGATTCCGGGGAAATTCGAGGGGAGAACAGTCGGTAGTGAAACCTGTCATGCACCACCCGAATCTGCTTGCTGCCGCCCTTTGCGGGCTCTCCCTTCTGTCGTCCGCACGAGCTGAGGACTGGAAACCGGCCAAGGGTCCCCTGGAGACGCGTTGGACCAAGGACGTTTCTCCCAAGGATGTCCTTTCCGAATATCCGCGGCCGCAACTGGTGCGCAAGGATTGGCTGAACCTGAACGGCTTGTGGGACATCAAGCTCGGGGACGGCACGGAGACCCGGATCCTGGTGCCCTTTGCCATCGAGTCGGCGCTGTCGGGGGTGATGAAACGCTCGGACCGTGTCACCTACCGGCGCACCTTCGAGGTGCCGGCCGCTTGGAACGGCAGGAAGGTGCTGCTGCACTTTGGTGCGGTGGACTGGGAGGCGAAGGTGTCGGTCAACGGCCGGGAGTTCGGGGTGCACCGCGGCGGCTACGACCCGTTCAGTTTCGACATTACCGAGGCCTTGAAGAAGGAGGGCGGACAGGAGGTCGTGCTGGAGGTGTTTGATCCGACCGATCTGGGCGGCCAGGCGCGTGGCAAGCAGAGGCAGAGGCTGGAGCCGGGCGGTATCATGTACACGCCGACCACCGGCATCTGGCAGACAGTTTGGCTTGAGCCGGTCGCGGAGGCGCACATCGAGTCGCTGCACATGGTGCCCGACGTGGCCGGAGGCTGCCTGCGCCTGACGGTGAACGGGGCCGGGAAGGTCGAGGCGGTGGCCACGGACGGCGGCCGGGAGGTCGCCCGGGTGAGCGGCGAGGCGGGGAAGGAACTGAAGCTGGCCATCGCCGAGCCCAAGTTGTGGTCTCCGGAGTCGCCGCATCTGTATGACCTTCAGGTCACGCTGAAGGCGGGTGCGGGGGAGGGGGACACGGTGACGAGCTACTTCGGAATGCGCAGCATCGCGCTGGGGAAGGATGAGAAGGGGGTCACCCGCATGATGCTCAACGGCAAGCCGGTCTTCCAGGTCGGGCCGCTTGACCAAGGCTATTGGCCGGATGGCATTTACACCGCGCCGACCGACGAGGCCCTGCGTTTCGATGTGGAGGAGATGAAGCGGTTGGGGTTCAACTGCGTCCGGAAGCACGTGAAGGTGGAGCCGCAGCGCTGGTATTACTGGTGTGACAAGCTGGGTCTCCTCGTGTGGCAGGACATGCCCAGCGGCAATTCCTACACGAAAGTGAAGCAGCCTATCGACGCCCCGCAGTTCAAAACCGAGCTGCAGCGCATGGTGAGAAGCTACTGGAACCATCCCTCCATCATTATGTGGGTCATTTTCAACGAGAGCCAGGGACAGCACGACACGGAGGCGCTGGTGGCGGACGTGAGGGCCCTTGATCCGTCGCGGTTGATCAACAATGCCAGCGGAGGTGCCGACAAGAACTGCGGTGACGTGATCGACATGCACAGCTACCCCGGTCCGGACTCCCCCAAGCCGGAGGAGAACCGCGCCGCAGTGCTGGGTGAGTTTGGCGGGCTGGGCCTGGCAGTGGACGGGCACCGTTGGACGGAAAAGACGTGGGGCTACAAGGGCACGGAGGACATCGAGGCGTTGACGCGGGAATATGAGAAGCTGCTCATCAAGTCTTGGGGCTTGAATGAGACGGCCGGACTTTCCGCCGTGATTTACACGCAGCTGACGGATGTTGAGACGGAGGCGAACGGCCTCCTCACCTATGACCGGGCGATCAACAAGGTGATCGCGGAGCGGGCCGCGGCGGTGAACAGCGGCGACTTGCCGCCGATGCCCGTCATCAAGGAGGTGGTGCCCGCGTCCCGGGCGGAGGGGGTGGTCTGGCGCTACACGATGGAGCAGCCGGCCACGGAGTGGGCCACGCCCGCCTTTGACGCAGCGGCATGGAAAGACGGTCCGGGTGGATTCGGCGCGGAAGGGACTCCGAATGCGAAGATGCGCACGGAATGGAAGACGGCGGACATCTGGCTGCGGCGCGAGTTTGAGTGGCCTGCGGGGGAGTCTGGCGCGCCGGTGTTCTCGGTGCATCACGACGAGGACATCGAGATCTTCATCAACGGGGTGCTGGCCGGGAAGGCCGGGGGATTCACCTCCGAATATGAGAATGTTCCCATGACGCCGGAGGGCGTGGCGGCCCTCAAGCCCGGCAAGAACCTGATCGCTGTCCATTGCCACCAGACCGACGGCGGCCAGTTCGTGGATGTCGGGATCAACACCGAAACACCGGGCACGAAGTAGGAGAAGGCCGGAGTATGGGACGGGAGGGGGCGGGGGCTCCGTCTTTTTCGGCAGGTTGTCGCCAGGCTCCGTGGTGGTGGAGGGCCCTCATCGCCGTTGACGTCTCCGGAGTTCCCGGGGAAGCTGCCTCCGCACATGACTCTTCGACACCTCGCCCTGCTCCCGCTTCTGCTTGTCCCGCTGACGGTCCCCTCTGGTGGGGCGGAGCTGCCCCCCCTCGGGGACGGTGCCCGCGTGGTGCTCATCGGGAACGGTCTGGGTTCCCGGATGGGGCTTTATGGTCATTTCGAGGTGGAGGTGCAGCGACGCAATGCGGGCAAGCGGATTGTGATCCGCAACATGTGCGACGAGGGCAACACGCCTGGATTCCGTCCCCATTCAGGGCGGAACTCGCCGTGGGCCTTCCTCGGGGCGGAACAGTACCGCCAGCTTTCCTCCGCGAAGGACCGCTGGGGCTCGGGGCACACCGGCGCGGGGCATTATGAAACTCCGGACCAATGGCTCACCCGGCTTCAGGCGGATGTCGTGGTCGCCTTTTTTGGATTCAACGAGTCGTTCGACGGGGCCGCCGGGCTCGACCGGTTCAAGGCCGAGTTGATCGAGTTTGTGAAGCACACGCAGGGGCAGAAATACAACGGCAGGACCGCTCCGGTGCTCGCGCTGGTCTCCCCGATCGCCTTCGAGGACCTCTCGGCCACACACGGCACGCCCGACGGCGGCGTGGAGAACGCGAATCTGGCCCTTTACACTGCCGCGATGGAGGATGTCGCGGCGCAGTTTGACGTGTCGTTCGTGAATCTCCTTCCCGTCACGAAGGACTGGTTCGACAGGACGAGGGAACCGCTGACGCGGGACGGGGCGCTGCTCACCGAGGAGGGTTACATCAAGCTCGCCCCGGTCCTCGCGGACGGGCTCTTCGGGCCGGTTAAGGCCCGCGTTGGAGACCCGGGCGGGGTCTTGGCGGCGGTGCGGGAGAAGAACTGGGTCTGGCGCATGTACTACAAGATTCCGAACGGAGTGCACGTTTACGGCCGCCGCCATGGGCCCTTCGGTCCCAAGAATTATCCGGGGGAACTCAAGAAGCTCGAGGAGATGACGGCGGTGCGGGATTCCGCCATCTGGGCCGCGCTGGAAGGCAAGCCCTTCGACCTGGCCGAGGCGGATGCCGGGACCCTTGCGCTGCCCTCCATCGCATTCGACGACAGCAAATCCTACAAGTCCGGGGAGGAGGCTCTGACTGCCATCAAGATGGCCCCGGGCTACGAGATCGCCCTGTTCGCCTCGGAGAAGGAGTTCCCCAACCTCGCGAATCCGGTCCAGTTGTCCTTCGATAACAAGGGCCGGATCTGGGTCGCGACGATGCCGACCTATCCGCACTGGCGGCCGGGCGATCCGAAGCCGGACGACAAGCTCATTATCCTGGAGGACACCAACAATGATGGGAAGGCCGACAAGGAAACCGTCTTCGCCGACAAGCTGCATCTTCCGACCGGCTTTGAATTCGCGCCGGAGGGGGTTTATGTCGCCCAAGGAAACAACCTGCTCCTGCTGCGTGACACCGACGGTGACGACCGGGCCGATGTCCGGGAGTTCGTCCTCAGCGGCTTCGACGACCACGACACTCACCATGTCATCAGCGCGTTCTGCGCGGACCCGTCCGGGGCGATCTACATGGGGGAGGGCACCTTTCTGCACACCAACGTGGAAACGGCCTACGGTCCGATCCGCAGTTCCAACGGGGGGTTCTTCCGCTTCAGTCCGCAGCGCGGCCAGCTGGAGCGGTCGGCGCGCCTCTCGATCCCGAACCCGTGGGGAATCGCCTTCGACGCCTGGGGACAGAATTTTTTCGAGGACACCTCCGATCCGAACGTGCGGTGGATGGAGCCCGGCACCGTCATGGTTCCGTATGGCGAGTTCGTGCCACTTCCGCGCAACCTGATCCAGGGCAACCAGATGGTGCGGCCCACCTCGGGCCTGGAGTTTGTCTCGAGCCGCCATTTTCCGGACGACGTGCAGGGCGACCTGCTGCTCAACAACACGATCGGGTTCCTTGGAACCAAGCAGCATGCCGTGGAGGACGACGGGACGGGATACAAGACGCGGTTCCGGCAGGATCTGCTCACCAGTTCCGACCCCAATTTCCGTCCAGTTGACATGGAATTCGCGCCGGACGGGTCGCTTTACCTGATTGACTGGCAGAACCGGTTCATCGGGCACATGCAGCACAGTGCACGGGATCCGCTCCGCGACCACGCCCACGGCCGGATCTACCGGATCACCTATCCGTCCCGTCCCCTGGTCCCGCCCGCCAAGGTGTCCGGGGCGACCATTGCCGAGCTGCTCGGGAACCTGAAGCTGCCGGAATACCGCACGCGCTACCGGACCCGCCGGGAGTTGCGCGGACGCGACTCGAAGGAAGTGGTGGCGGCGGTGCGGACCTGGGTGAAGGGGCTCGACCAGTCGGATCCCGGATGCCAGCACCAGCTCGTGGAGGGGCTCTGGGTGGGATGGGGAGCCAACATGGTGGACGAACAACTCCTTCGCATCGTTCTCAAGTTGGATGATTTCCGGGCGCGGGCCGCGGCGGTGCGTGTCCTGCGCTACTCCGGTCACCAGATCAGCGACCAGGCGGAACTGCTCCTCGCGGCCGCCCAGGACGCACATGGGCGGGTGCGTCTGGAGGCTGTCGCCGCCGGGTCATGGATCGGTGCCGGGAAGGGCCTTCCCATCGTGGAGGCGGCGGGAGCCGGGGAGGTGGACGACTGGATCAAGCCGGTTCTCGAAACCGCACGGGCCACCTTGACCGGACACACCATCGACGCCCAGCCGAAGATCGAATACCAGACCGACCTGACCGGGGAGTCCCGGGAGCTTTACATGAAGGGGGCGGAGGTCTTCAGCCGGGAGGGCCACTGCATCACCTGCCACCAGGCCGACGGCAAGGGCCTGCCCGCCGCGAAGTTCCCCCCCATCGCGGGGACGAAATGGGCCCAAGGGAGCGAGGAGCGGATCATCAAGCTGACCCTGCACGGACTGCTGGGTCCGATCGAGGTGGAGGGCACCAGCTACCCCGGGCAGGTCCCCATGACGCCGTTCAAGAGCCTGAGCGACGAGGAAATCGCCTCCGTCCTGACCTACGTTCGCAATTCGTTTGGCAACAAGGCCTCCGTGATCACGCCGGACAAGGTGAAGGCGGTGCGTGGCGCGACCCGGGAGCAGGCCGGGTTCTACGTCCCGGCGGACCTCCTGAAGGAGCATCCCCACGAGTAGGACCGGCTCCGGGAGATCGCCCTCCCGCCAGATCGCGGGCCGCCCCAATCCGGACTTTACAACGCCCCGGCCCGATCAACACCCGCGGCTTGGGGCGAAGGGCCATCCGCCGTTGGCGGGCAGCGCTCCTCCCGTCCCTTCATCACCATCATCCCATCCGGAAACCATGCCGCCCATGCACTCTGTCAAATACACTAACAAGAGGAAGATCGGTAACGCGCTCGCCCTGCTGGCCACCGCCGCATTTCTGATGACCGGAGGCTTCGCCTTCGGAGCAAAGGACCCCACCGATGTCACCGTCAAGGTCTCGGCCGCCGTCAAGGATGAGAGCCTTTCCATCGCGGCCAACAACGACCTCTTCGGCGACACCGCCCCGGGCGTTTTCAAGAAGCTGACCGTCGAAGGCCGGGTCGGCGATGAGAAGATCACCCGGGAGGCCGGGGAAGGCGGAAGAATTGAAATCGCGGCGGCTGCGGGAAAGAAGCTGGTCATCCTGAAGGCGACCTACGGTCCGGCGGATGGCTCCAAGCCAGTCAACGTCGGAGTCCTCACCGAGAATCCCGACGAGCTTCTGGACACCCCGCCGGGCTTCACGGTGGAGCACGTCCTTCGCGCAGTCCCGGCCAAGAATGGTTCCTGGATTTGTATGCAAAAAGACCCGAAAGGGCGCCTGCTCCTCGGCGGTCAGGGCGGCCAGCCGATCACAAGAGTCACCCTCAAGGACGGCAAGTGCGTGCAGGAGGAGATCCTGCACATTCCCGTGACGGAGACGATGGGCATGCTGTTCGTGGGCGAGGTGCTCTACCTCAACGGCAACGGCAGCAGGGGCTTCGGCCTCTACCGCTGCAGGGATTCGAAGGGTGACGACAGCTACGATGACGTCGAGTTCCTGCGCGAGTGGCCCGGGGGATCCGGCGAACACGGCGCACACGGACTCGTCCTGGGGCCGGACAAGATGCTCTATGCGGTCTGCGGAAACTTCACCGCGGTGCCCGCGGACCTCGAGCCCAGCTCGCCCCACCGCAACTACGGCGACGACCTGGCCCTCAAGCGCATTGAGGATGGAAACGGATTCGGAGCAGGCAAGCAGCCGCCGGGAGGATACGTGGTCCGCATGGACCTCGACGGCAAACAAGCCGAGCTGTTCTCCTCGGGTCAGCGGAACAATTACGACATCGCCTTCAATGCGGACGGCGAATTGTTCGGCTTCGACAGCGACATGGAATGGGACTGGGGCAATCCCTGGTATCGTCCGGTTCGCGTCTTTCATGCCGTGCGCGGGGGTGACCACGGGTTCCGTGAGGGCAGCGCCAAGTGGCCGGAGTATTACGCCGACAGCCTGCCGGCCACGGTCAACATCGGCATCGGTTGTCCCACCGGCGTGGTCTTCGGCACGGGGGCGAAGTTTCCCGCGAAATACCAAAAGGCCTGTTACATCCTGGATTGGACCTACGGGCGTCTCATCGCCGTGCACCTCGCCCCGAACGGGGCCAGCTACGGCGGCTCCTGGGAGAATTTCGTCGCCCCGAAGTCACTGCGCGGCAAGACCGGGAAGTTTCCGCTCAACCTCACCGATGCCGTGATCGGCGATGATGGATCGCTTTACTTCACGGTGGGCGGTCGCGGCACGCAGGCCGACCTGTTCCGGGTCACCTACACTGGCGCGGAGGATGGGACGGTGCTCGCCCCGGACCAACTGCATGACGCGGACGGAAGCGAGGCGCGCAAGCTGCGTCACGAACTCGAGGCCTACAACGTTAAGGAAGACCCTGCGGCCGTTCCGTTCGCCTGGCCGCACCTGGCGAGCCCGGACCGCTTCATCCGCTACGCCGCCCGCCTCGCCATCGAGCGCAACCCGGTCGCCGAATGGCAGGCCCGGGCGCTCGCCGAGAAGCAACCCGACGCCGCCTTCACGGCCCTCCTTGCCCTGGCCCGGCTTGGCGGAGCCGACACGCAGCCCGCCATCATCAAGGCCCTTGCGGGCTTTCCCTTCGCCAAGCTCAGCCCGGAGCAGAGGCTCGAGAAACTTCGAGTCCTCGAGGTGTCCATCGCGCGGCAGGGCGTGCCGGCGGGGACGGTTGCCACCCAGGCCATCGCCGATGTGGATCCGCTTTATCCCGCCAGGTCCGAAGCCGAAAACCGCGAACTCTGCCAGATCCTGCTCGCCCTCGACGCCCCCCACGCCATCGCCAGGACGATGGCCCTGCTGCGGACCGCCTGGACCCAGGAGGAGCAGGTGGCCTATGTGATGGCCCTGCGCAACATCAAGACCGGCTGGACCGAGGACCTGCGCCGGGACTATCTGTCGTGGTGGAACAACGGCCGCTCCAGCAGGCACCCCGACACCGTCGTCCAATGGTTCACGGACGCCGGCATTGGCTTCAACAACGGTTCAAGTTTCCGTGGGTTTCTCAATCATGCCCTGGAGGAGGCCAAGGCCACCATGACTCCGGATCAAATTGCGGCGATGGGTGATCTCACCAAGGTCCAGCCCGCCACCACCGCCCCAACGGTTGAGCGCAAACTGGTTCGGGAGTGGACCATCGCCGACTTGCAGTCCGCGCTTCCGGAGGTGTCCTCGGGACGTGATTTCGCCCGCGGCAAGGCGGCCTACGAGGCCGCCCAGTGCATCCTGTGCCATCGCTACGGCGACCAAGGCGGAGCGGCCGGGCCGGACCTGACCAATGTGGCGACCCGGTTCAAGCGCGAGGATCTGCTGGAATCCGTGGTGGCACCCTCCAAGGTCGTCTCCGAGCAATACATGAACACCGTGTTCACGATGGCGGATGGCACCGTCGTGGCCGGTCGCATCGCCAAGGAGACGGGAGACAGGATTGTGGTCCTGAGCAACCCCTTCGACACCACCACCACCACCACGATTGCCAAATCCGGGGTCAAGGCGCGGGACTTGTCCAAGATCTCGATCATGCCGCCGGGCCTGCTCAACACCTTCACCGAGGATGAGGTCCTTGACCTGCTGGCCTTCCTCGAATCCATGGGCGATCCGAAACACCCGGATTTCAACAAGTAGGCATTCCGGTCGCCAGCTGCCTCTCGGAGAACGCCGCGAGGTTTTCAATCGGACCGACCCAGCGAGCGCATGGCCGGGAAGTCCGTCGTTCTCGCCTTTCTCTGCGATGAGCTCGGCATGCGGCCGGTCCCGGCTCCGTGATCGTGCCCGTGGTCGGCGTCGCGCCGCAAGGCTTGAAGATTGGGAATTGATGCTGGCGCGGACCCTTTATCTGGTCGAGGAAAACGACGCCAAGACAAGAGGACTCGCCCAGAGGCCACTGATAAGGGTCCCGGCGATAGGGTCCGTTCAGCAAGGGCGAGCGTTAACACGTTGCACTTGAAACTCGGTTTCTTCCAAGGCTCGGCTGTGTGATGCGCGCGTGAGGACTTTGATCCGGGAAGCTCGCTTGAAGGGGAGGTGTGTACGCATGCCATGGCTTCAACGAGGCTACTCCCAAATGTTCTAACCTTCTGCCTGACCCGAATGGCACTGTCTTAAGCGATTGCTCGGCGAATCCGGTGACCCTCCGAAACCAGAAAATCGTTAATTTCATGGAGTGGGTCAGCCCGACGGGGCTCTTAAGTCAGTGGCATTCCTGCCCCTTTTCTCCCTCACCTCACAACCCCTTGTCCCCTTTTCCCCTTGCTGAGGCATGGATCTGGATGGCGGTTTATCGAGCCGGGCGATGTGGTCCCAGCGGTTGTCTCGGACATAGCCGTGTTGGTTCTTTAAGTCTGCACGGGTTCTCGGCGGAGGTCGCGGAAGGTGCAGAGGGAGGTGGCGATGCCCCGGATCTTGCGGGGGCCGCTGCGGCGCTTGGGGCCGAAGTGGCCGCGATTGAGGAGGAAGAGCTTGCCGAGGAAGCTCTGGGAACCGAGGGCGACTCCGTCGATGAAGAAGCGCACCTTGCAGCGGAGGGCCTTGGCTTCGGAGAGGGGTTTGAGGCTGTTGATTTCGGCTTTGGAAGGGCGACGTTTGAGATCGAGGGACATCAGGTGCC